>Ga0116185_1001184_pt1 | contig 26863 bp, 23 predicted proteins | sample AD_JPNNA7_MetaG_FD_89754 | JGI IMG/M metagenome (GOLD analysis project Ga0116185, IMG submission 89754) | Active sludge microbial communities of municipal wastewater-treating anaerobic digesters from Japan - AD_JPNNA7_MetaG | ecosystem: Engineered > Bioreactor > Anaerobic > Digestate | place...
CTTCTGTAAGCCGTACAATGTATTTCCTGTTCTTGTTCATGCCGCTTTATCTCCGTCTTCTGGTTCTCCCCTCTTTAGACGAAGATCCCTATCAAAAGATCCATCTTCTAGCCTGACAAGGGAATATTCTTGAAGCCGTAAAGGGATCCAGAGACAGGAAATAGCCTGGTAACGGCATGCATGCGAACGGAGCTTCGGCTTGCCGATAGCTTTACCATCATCTTTGGAATGCATTCACATTTAAGGAACACTCATGGAAAAGTGGAAATCTGAAAGTCGTCCCGGCAAGCAGCTTGCTGCTGCTGTTTTGAGCATTGTGGTCGGGCTGGTTCTGGTGGTTGGTTTTCATGACTTCACCGGCCCCGGCATGACGAACAGCACGGCCGGGTTTCTCCTTGGGGTCCTGCTCCTTGCCATCGGCGTTCTCGGCTTCCTCGTGCAGGGAAGGCAGACAGTGATTGTCGATCCTGCAGCACGGCGCATCACCATCGAGGACAGAACCCGGTTCGGCACGAAGAGGCGGTCGATCAGGTTCGATGATATTGTCGGGGTCGGCATCGGGTATCTCGGAAAGAGATCGAACTATGTCACGTGCTACTACCTCGTGCTCAAGCTGAAAACAGGCGAGGAGTATCCGCTTTTTGCACCGGGACGTTTCTACGAGGGTGTATCGGACAGGTCGGTTGTAGAGGGCTGGAGGATGCGCCTCGAGAAGTATATCCTGGAGGACGCCTCTGCAGCGGTTCAAGGATGAAGATGCTCTTGCTGCTGATGTCAGCTTGAGGTAAGGGCCATATATTGAAATTGCATTGCCGGAAATCGTCGAGGAAACCCCGAACCTCGACACCATCCTCTGCACAAATCTCCAGAACTTGAGCGACATGCTTTTCGAGAAAAGGCCCATTCTCAGGGCTCTCACGGAGATGAACCGCACAGATTCAGAGGTTACGTCCGGCAACCAGTTAACTTTATTCGATTAACATTGAGACAGTTGTGATTTACAGTGAAAGCTAACCAAAGCTCTGCGCGCGGCTGAAGCGCACGTTCGCCTTCAAATAACTTGGCGTAGTCCGGGCTTTGATGTACGATATATCGTACGCAAAGGAGATCGAAGATGCCTACCTTAACAGCAACAGAAGCAAGAAAACGTTTGTATAGCCTTGTGGATGAGGTGAAAGAATCTCATGAGCCCATTCAGATCGTAGGGAAAAGGAGCTCTGCAGTCCTTATCTCTGAAGAAGATTGGCGGGCAATCCAGGAAACATTATACCTCACATCAATACCAGGCATGCGTGAATCTATCCGGAAAGGACTCGAGACTCCTGTAGAGAAATGCGCCGAGGACCTGGACTGGTGACCTGGAAAGTAGTCTTTACCAGGCAGGCAAAGAACGATGCCGGTAAAATAGCGCATTCCGGATTAAAATCCCAAGCAGAGCATTTGTTGGAAATCCTCAAACAAGATCCCTATCAGACTCCCCCCTCCCTTTGAGAAACTCCTGGGAGATCTATCCGGAGCATGCTCCCGAAGGATAAACATTCAACACCGGTTGGTTTGCCAAATACTTGATGACATTAAAACCGTGAAAGTCATCCGTATGTGGACACATTACGAATAGTCCGGCAGAACAGGCGGACAGTTTTCAGCCGCCGGTGATCCTTGCCACTTTAAAATAAAGATGAAGCAGTTATAAATCTATGCTATCATCTTACCAAAGGGATTATAGAAATGATGAGAGAATTCAGCGTGGTTATTGAAAAAGATGAGGACGGGTATTTTGTTGCTTCAGTGCCCTCACTGCGAGGGTGCCATACTCAGGCAAAGTCCCTTGATGTTCTCATGAAAAGAATAAAAGAAGCAATTGAACTTTGCCTTGAAGTTGAGGAGCCCACATCAACCGAATTCATCGGTATCCAGCGCGTGGCGGTCAATGCTTGAGTAATCTTCCCGCTGTCACAGGTAATCGTCTCATCAAAGCCCTTAAAAAATTGGGATTCGATACAGTTCGAACGAAGGGCAGTCATCACTTCCTCAAACATCCTGATGGGAGGTGTACCGTTGTCCCCTCACATGCAGGTGAGAATATCGGCCGAGGGCTTATGGCTCAGATCATGCGTGACTGTGAGCTAACCGTGGAAGATCTGAAGAAAATCCTATAAGCGGTCATGGGTATCACTATTCTGGAGTAAGAACTTGAGGCCGTAAAGGAATCCAGAGAAAAGAAATAGCCGGGTAACGGCATGCAGGCAGACAGCTTTCAGCCGCCGGTGATGCATGCAGTTGGGCCGGCCATGATCCATTACAGATGTTGACGGCAACAGGAGTTTCTTTTATTGATTCCCCTGGATTCTCGAATTATCTGATCCCTTTGCAAGAGAAAATGACTTGGAGGTTCTCTCATGGCAAAAGCTGAAAAAGCGCCCATCTATCAACTGAAGATAACCCTGCGGGGCAGCAAGCCGCCCATCTGGCGTCGGTTTGTCGTGCCCGGGTCCATAACCCTTCCCACGCTGCATGAAGTCATCCAGATAGTAATGGGATGGACCGACTCGCATCTTCATGAATTCGTCTCGGGCAGGATCAGCTATGGCGTACCTGATCCCGAATGGCCCTCCGGGGCGAGGAATGAAGCTCGCGCCAGGCTCAATCAGCTGCTCCAGAGAGAAAAGCAGAAGCTGCTGTACATGTACGATTTCGGGGACGGCTGGGAACACTCTCTCGAACTGGAAAAGATCATTCCCGGAGATTCTCTTTCACCAAAACCGAAGTGTATTGCCGGTAAACGGGCTTGCCCTCCCGAGGACTGCGGGGGCATCTACGGATACTATGATCTTTTAGATGCTTTAAAAGATCCTGAAAACCCCGAGCACGAGGACATGATCGAATGGCTTGGCGGGGATTTCGATCCGGAATATTTCGACATCGACGAAATAAACGAGATGCTTTCGAGCCTGAAATGAAAATATCCTGTCGGTTAGAGACATCGATAAGGAGGTCGTTATGGCAATTAGGATCGTACGGCTCGGCACGGCACGGACGAAGGGTGAGGGTCTTCGGATCGGGACGGTGAGGCGGCCGCCCCGGGGCGTGAAGAAGAGCGAGTACGCTTCCGGGAACTGGTATGACGTGTGGTTCCCAAACCTGGCACCCAGCCCCGAAACCATGGAGCTCGGCCGGAAGGCCCGGACAGACCGCGAATGGAATGCCTTCGTGAAGAAGTACAGGGCAGAGATGGCATCGCCGGAAAACAGCCGGACCCTCGACCTGCTGGCCGCGCTCTCTCACGGGTCGAACTTTTCCGTGGGCTGCTACTGCCCTGATGAAAATCGCTGCCACAGATCCATTCTCCGGGACCTGCTCGTCGAGCGGGGGGCAGAGGTGAAATAGGGGCGCCCTTCAAGAAGGCTACCGTCTTTGCTGCCGGAGAACGCGGGAGAGATCCCTGCCTGCCTTGGTTCTTCACGAACGAATATCGCTTCACAAACGCATGAAATTTTTTATTTACTCGTGCAGCGATTTTCTATAGGATCGGCCACACTTCACGGATGATGTGGGGAGGAAGAGCAATGTCCGATACAGAAAACAACAATGACCGGATGTCCATGGCCGAGCTTCTCGATTCATACGGCCCCGAGAGCAAGAGCTCTGTCCGTATCGGGGACAAGATCCATGGGAAGATTATCTCCATCGGCAAGGAAAGCCTGTTCGTGGACACCGGCAGCAAGATGGACGGCGTCGTGGATATAGCCGAGCTCGTGGAAGATGGCGGCGAGCTCCCCTACAAGGTGGGAGACTCTATCGACCTCTATGTCGTGGCCATCCGGCACGGCGAGATCATCCTGTCCCGGGCGCTCACAGGGGTGGGCGGCATCGAGCAGCTCAAAGACGCCTACCGGGAGCACCTGCCCATCGAAGGCCGCGTGACGGAAACCTGCAAGGGAGGCTTCAACGTCGAGGTGGTCAAGAGAAGGGCCTTCTGCCCGGTGAGCCAGATCGACACGATCTATGTGGAGACCCCGGCCGACTACGTGGGCAAGTCTTTCCGCTTCCTCATCACCGAGTTCTCCGAAGGGGGAAAGAACATCGTGCTCTCCCGCAGGACCCTCCTCGAAAAGGAGCAGGAGGAGGCCAGGCAGGCCTTCATCGCTACGCTCGAGGTCGGCAACGTGTGCACGGGCAGGGTGAGCAGGATCATGCCCTACGGCGCATTCGTGAAGATCAGCGCCGGCACCGAGGGCATGGTGCACATCTCCGAGATGAGCTGGTCACGGCTGGGCACCCCTGAAGAGGTCCTCCACGTGGGCGACGAGATCACGGTCAAGATCGTCGGCATCGAAGAGACCGGCGGCAGCGCTCGCAAGATCTCCCTTTCCATGAAGCAGGTGGGAGCCGACCCCTGGAGCACGGTGGCCGAGAGGTACAAGTACGGCGACAAGATCACGGGCACGGCGGTGAGATGCATGGACTACGGCGTGTTCGTGGAGATCGAGCCCGGCATAGAGGGCCTGGTCCACATATCCGAGATGAGCTACAAGAAGCGGGTTGCAAAGGCGCAGGACATGGTGAAGGTGGGCGACCGCGTCGAGGTGATGGTCAAGGAGATCGATCCGGCGGCCAGGAGGATCTCGCTCAGCATGAAGGACGCCGAGGGAGACCCCTGGATCGGCATATCGGAGAAATACCGGGTCGGGCAGAAGATCGAGGGGATCATCGAGAAGAAGGAGAAGTTCGGCTATTTCGTCACGCTCGAGCCGGGCATAACCGGCCTCCTGCCCAAGTCGAAGATCGCGAGGCACCACGACCCGGCCTCTCTCGAAAAGAAGCAGGTTTCAGAGAGCATATCCGTCATCATCGAGTCCATCGACAAGGATCAGCGCAAGGTGACCCTCGCCCCGGGCGACGCCCTCGGCGAAGACGACTGGAAGACCTTCAGCGGCGGGGCGAGGCAGACGGTGAGCTCGCTCGGCGAAAAGCTCCAGAAAGCGCTCCAGAAGAAGAAATAAAAAACGGCAGGAGCCGGGATATGTGCCGGGGGGTATATCTGTTCCGGCCCCTGCCCTTCGGTCGGGATGCTTCAACCGGCCGTAAAATCCAAGCTTACCGTACTGCCTGTCGCGGCATTCTTGCCCGGGAGTGTCACAGCCCCGTCAGAGGCTATGACCACATACGCACCTGCGGGCAGGTCGACAGGGTACGACCCTGACTGCGAAACATAGACCGCCTTCACCTCGACGAGGTTCGCCTCGTCGCAGGGAGATGTCTTCAGGAAGTGGATCCCCACGGTCTGGTCCTGCGAACCCTGAGGAAGAGTGACGCTGCACGTGACCTGCCCCGTGGTTACGGCCGGGAGGGCGAAGGACTGCTCGTAATCCTCGTTGCTTCCCGTCATGAGCATCGAGCAGGCAGGGGCGTATCCGTCCTTGCAGACAAGCACGGTGTACAGGCCGGGCTCCACATAGATCTGATACTCTCCGTCCGCTGCCGTGAGGGTCGAGGCAAATACGGCAACCTCGTGGGTTTCCGTGTCGTACCTCTGGATGCTGACCCGCGCCCCTGCGATGGGCGCATTCCCGGCGTCGGTCACGATCCCGCTCACGATGGCCTTGTTCGTCGTACCCAGGACCCTGATCACGGGATTGAGCTTCCAGCTTCTGCTGTTTCCCGACCGGACGACACATTTTTCCGTGTCGAAGTCGAGGACCAGCTCGGTGGTGACCCCCTCGACGATCTCAAACTCATGGACGAGCTTGATCCCTGTCCGGTATCCGCTCGGAACCTTGAGCTCGTGATACTGGCTCGTGTCGTCCACGACATAGTTCGCAAACGGATGGCTCACCCCGAGGATGTTGTTGCTGCTGTCGGGGCTGCTACCGAGAATGAGCCGGATTTGGGTATAGGTCCCGGTTTCGAGATATGACAGGCTGAGCTGCCCCATGATCCCGTTCACCAGGGTGAGGAGGTTGTAGGTCATGTTCGGGGAGGCAACGGTATACCAGCGGCCCTCGTCGCCGCCTCCCATGTGGACCTGCACTTCCTTGACCGTGACGTATATCGCCTTGTACTCGTTCGAAGCCGCATCTGAAAGGCTCAAGGACAAGGTTCCGGTTGAGCTCGAGGAACTGCTGCCGCATCCATAGGACACTGCCGCCGCCAGAATGAAAGCAAGAAAGCATACTCTCGATCTCGTCATGGCTACATCTCCCCGCAGATGGTAATGTCTCAAAAGCCTTGCAATAATTATGCTATTTAGCCTCTCCTTTTCAAAAAAGAGCCATATCAATGCGTTACAGAATCGGCATCCTGCCGCCCGGTTCGAAGGAAAGGGAAAGCTTACATAATTTGTCCCTGTTGTTACGTTTACGAACAGGGAGGGGCCGGCGAATACCCTAAAAGAGCTTTCAGTGACTGTCTGACAGCGGGTCAGGTATTCTCGTGAGCGTCCAATGCGGCGAGCAGCATCTTTTCGAGCTGGTCCGGCGAAGGGACCCGGCCCGCAAGGATAATCTTTCCGTTTACGGTCAATGCGGGAGTGGTCATGATGCCGGCCTGAGCCGTCTCCCTGATGTCCCCGATGTGCAGGTAATCCGCCCTGATGCCTGCCCTCGAGAGGACATCCTTGACCATCTCGTCGAGCCTCTCGCACCTGAAGCACGAAGAGCCGTAGAGCCGGATGCGGGCAAAAGCGGGGGCCTGGCTCTGCCTTTCGATCTCACCGGTGAAGATCCTGTATTCGGCGAAAAGGGCTTCCTTGTAGCTCGCCTCCATACTCGTGGGGACGTAATTCTCCTCCTTCACCTTCCTCAAGAGAAGCTCTTTGACGGATTCCCCATCGGCCATTCCGAGCGATCTCACCTCCTCGAAGCAGGCATCGAGGCCAATGATGCCCACGAGGCTTCCGTTGATCTCGATTTTTGTCACCGGCACCGCATGCCTCCGCCCCGCGCGCGCAAAGGATCATACCGATAAGAAACGCCTTCTTCCCCGAACATATACAGGATCCCGGACATACTCTTATTATTATCACTATGCTCATATCATCACATGAAGATTCGGTCAAAGTAATGAAGTTTCATTTGACCACGGGAGAGGATTGATTTAATTATACTGAATCGGCTTGCATGGAATGCCGTGTTCCGGATTGCTTGATGAGAGGTTTCTTGCGCGAGAACAACCTGTCTAAGAGGCGGGCGCCTTCTCCGTGTCCCGAGGCGAGCCCGGCCTGATGACTCGAATGTGCACTTGAATGATAAAGGGGTGTTTATGGCTGATAAAGGGAGGTTTATCAAAAGGGCGGTTCTCTTCGCCGTTCTGGTCGTCCTGATTGGTGCCCTGGGGTTCAAGCTCTTCTACAGCAAGGACAAGAGTACGATCCCTGAAGGGTTCGCTATGGGGAACGGCCGGCTCGAGGCCACCGAGGTTGACATTGCCACCGGCATACCTGGCCGCCTCTACGAAGTGACCGTGAGGGAAGGCGATCTCGTAAAGGAAAATCAGATCCTCGCCAGGATGGATATCAGCACGCTCCAGGCAATGCTGAAGCAGGCCGAGGCAGAGGTCATGAGGGCCAAGGGCGCCCGCCGGACGGCTATAGCCAAGGTCCAGGAAGTCCGCAACAGGGTCGTCTTCGCGGAAAAGGAGTTCGCACGCTCAAGGAATCTCTTTTCAAGGGGCATCTCCACACAGCAGCAGTACGACCGTGACGAAACCCAGAAAGAGATCTCCAACGCTGAGTATGCCGGCCTCGTATCGAGGGTTGCCGAGTGCGAGGCTGCCATTGCATCGGCATCCGCCCAGGTCGATCGTCTCAAGACCGAGATCGACGACTGCATCCTGAGAACCTACTGCAACGGGCGCGTCCAGGCGCGCCTGGCCGAACCCGGCGAGGTCCTGCCCGCAGGAGGCAAGGTCCTCACCGTCATCGACATGGGCGACATGTACATGAACATCTTCCTTCCTGAAAAGGTTGCGGGCATGGTTGCCATCGGCGCCGAGGCCCGTGTCGTAACCGACGCCTTTCCCGACCGCCCTCTGCATGCAAAGGTGAGCTTCGTCTCCGAGAAGGCCCAGTTCACCCCCAAGGAAGTCGAGGCGACGGAAGAGCGCCAGAAGCTCGTTTTCAGGGTAAAAGTCCGCATCGAGGGGATTGCAGACCCCACCTTGAAGCCCGGAATGCCCGGAGTAGCCTACATCCGCCTCGACCCGTCCGCGAAATGGCCGGATAATCTGAAATGAATGAAGCGATGAATGCCAGAGAGCCCGTCATACGGATCGAGGGGCTCTCCCACCGCTACGGAAAGAAGCACGCCCTCGCCGATGTCTCTCTCGAAATCCCTGCCGGGTGTCAGGTGGGGTTCATCGGGCCGGACGGCGTGGGCAAATCCACGCTCCTGGGCATTATTGCCGGCCAGAAAAGAATCAGGAAGGGCAGTGTCCATGTCCTGAATGGGGACATGCGTTCGCGTGTCCATCGCCAGGACGTATGCTCCCAGATCGCCTACATCCCGCAAGGGCTGGACGGAAATCTCTATGCCACCCTGTCGGTCTACGAGAACGTGAATTTCTTCGGCAGCCTCTTCGGCTTCTCCAGGCAGGAGAGGGAAGAGCGGATACGGCGGCTCCTCGTCGCCTCGAACCTCGCCTCCTTCGCCGACAGGCCCGCCGGCGCCCTCTCCGGCGGAATGAAGCAGAAGCTCGGTCTGTGCTGCGCACTCATCCATGATCCTGACCTGCTCATCATGGACGAGCCCACAACCGGTGTCGATCCTCTTTCTAGACGCCAGTTCTGGGAGACCATCAGGGATATGGGTTCTCACCGAGGGGGCATGAGCATCCTCATCGCCACGGCGTACATGGAGGAGGCCGAGCACCTCGACTGGCTGGTCATGATGGAGGGAGGGAGGGTCCTCGCCTCCGGTACCCCGGCAGACCTGAAGGAAAAGACCGGCAGGGCCACCATCGAAGAGGCCTATATTTCCCTGCTGCCCGAGAACCTGCGCTACGGCCACAGCGGCTTCACGGCTCGGCCGAGGATACCTTCCGGGGACGATGCCGCCATCGAGGCGATAGGCCTCACCAAGCGATTTGGTGATTTCACGGCCGTCGACAATGTTTCCTTCACCATCCCCAAAGGGGAGATCTTCGGTTTCGTGGGCTCGAACGGCTGCGGAAAGACCACGACCATGAAGATGCTCACCGGGCTCCTCCCCCCGACCCACGGCGAGGCCTATATCTTCGGGAGCTCGGTCGAAGCGGGAAGCATCGAGCTCCGCAAAAGAATCGGCTACATGTCCCAGATGTTCTCTCTCTACGGCGAGCTTACGGTGAGGCAGAACCTCGAAATGCACGCCCACCTCTTCGACCTGCCCGTCTCCGAGGTCGCCGTTCGGGCGAGGAACATGGCGGAGCGGTTCGGCCTCTCCGATGTCATGGACGACCAGACCGAGAGGCTGCCGCTCGGCATCAGGCAGCGTCTGTCCCTGGCGGTGGCCGCGATCCACGAGCCCGAGATCCTGATCCTCGACGAGCCGACATCGGGCGTCGACCCCGTTGCAAGGGACCATTTCTGGGATCTGCTCATCGAGCTTTCCCGCGAGCACGGGGTCACGATCTTCGTCACCACCCACTACATGAACGAGGCAAGCAGGTGCGACAGGGTCGCCCTCATGAGCATGGGCAGGGTGCTGGCGTGCGACTCGCCCGACGAGCTCATCCGCTCCCGCGGAAGCACAACCCTCGAAGAGACCTTCATCGCCTGCATGAGGGAGGACATCGAGAAGAGCGAGATAGCCTCCGAGGAATTCGGCGAAAGGCAGACCGTGCCCATCGAACTATCGCCGGCCAGGCACCACAAGCAGCATCGAAGCTTCGACCCGTACCGGCTGGCAGCCCTGGTTAAGAGAGAGACGATCGAGCTCTTCCGCGACCCTGTCAGGCTGGTCACCTCCTTCATCATGCCGCCGGTCCTCCTCATCATCTTCGGCTTCGGCATCTCGACCGACATCGAAAACGTCCTCTTCGGCACTCTCGATTATGACCGGTCGACAACGAGCCGCGAATACATCGACTACTACGTCGGCTCGCGCTACTTCACCGAGACAGCGAGGCTCGAAAGCCCCTCCCAGATAGACTCGGGCTTTCAGAAGGGCGACTACAGGATGGTGATCGAGATACCCCCGGGGTTTGAAAAGGACCTGAAGAGAGGAAGGGACCCGGCTGTAGGCGTCTATCTCGACGGCACCATGCCGTTTCGTGCAGAGACCTCGAAGAATTATTCGGATGCCGTGCACCTGTCCTATCTCTCGGATCTTTTGCTGAAGTCGGGTGCTTACATGGGAACGCCGACGGTAAGGATCCAGCCGCGCTACTGGTACAACCCTATGGTGCGAAGCCGCTATTCCGTAGCCCCCGGACTGATGGCCGTCGTGCTCATGATCGTCCCCTGCATACTGACTGCCATCGGCGTGGTGAGGGAAAAGGAGCTCGGCTCCATCGCCAACTTCTACTCGAGCCCCATGACCAGGATGGAGTTCCTCTGGGGCAAGCAGATCCCGTATATCGTGATAAGCGCCATGAGCTTCATCGTCCTCATGGCAGTGATCCTGTTCATGTTCGAGATCCCCTTCAAGGGGAGCCTTGCCGCTCTGGTTTCAGGTGCTCTGCTCTATATCATCGCGAGCACCGGCCTCGGGCTCTTCATCTCAGCCTTTACCCAGACCCAGATTGCAGCGCTCGTGGCAGCCTTCGTCATCACCGTGGTGCCCTCGTTCGAATTCTCCGGGCTCATCACCCCGGTCTCGGCCCTCACGGGCGGAGCCAGGGTCATGTCCTTTATCTTCCCTGCCCGTTATTTCCTGAGCATAAGCACCGGAACCTTTACCAAGGGAATCGGCTTCCCCGAACTCGTATGGAACTATGTCTTTCTCATCGTCATCTATGCGAGCCTGCTGACTATGACGGTCCTGCTGCTCAAGAAGCAGGGGAAGTGACCATGAGAAAACTCCGGCACATCTATCACCTCGGGATCAAGGAGCTCATCAATTTCCGCTACGACTACATCCTGATCGTTCTGGTGCTGTACTCCTTTACGGTCATGATCGTTTCACCCTCGAAAGGCGTGGGGATCCAGGTTCATGACGTTGCGGTAGCCTTTGTGGACGAGGACCACTCCTACCTGTCGGAACGGATCAGGGAGGCCATCCGGAAACCCTATTTCCGGGAGCCGGTCCCCATATCCTACCGGGACATCGACCTCTCCCTTGACCGGGGCATCTACACCTTTATCGTCCAGATTCCCTCGGGCTTCCAGAGAGATGTGCTTGCGGGCCGAAATGCTGAAGTATCCATCAATATCGATGCAACAGCCACAGGCCACGCCAAGCTCGGGACCACCTACCTGGTGAACATGATCACGGACGAGGTAACGACCTACCTGTATGGAGCACGGAAGCTGCCTGCGCCGCCCGTCTCCATAAACACCCGCATCAAGTACAACCCGAACCGGGAGAACACCTGGTTCATGAGCCTCGTTTTCCTCACCCAGATGATCACCCTGCTCTCGATAATCCTCCCGGCTGCCGCACTCATCAAGGAAAGGGAGCGCAGCACGGTGGAGCATCTCCTCGTCATGCCTTTGAAGCCCTTCGAGATCACCATTGCCAAGGTCTGGTCCAACAGTCTGATCGTGCTGGCGGGTTCTCTCATGTCCCTCATCTTTGTCATAAAAGGGTACATGGGCTGCCCTGTATACGGATCTATCTTTCTCTTTCTCATAGGAACGATCGTCTATCTCTATGCCACAACCGAACTCGGCATCTTCCTTGCCACCATTGCCAAGAATCAGCCCCAGGTGGGCCTTTTGAACATACCCATTGTCACGCCCATGGTCATGCTCGCGGGCGGGACCACACCGATCGAGTCCATGCCCCGGTTTCTCCAGATCCTCGTATTGATCTCTCCCACCACACACTACCAGGAGTTCATCTCCGCCGTCCTCATCCGTGAAGCGGGGATCGAAACGGTATGGCCCCAGCTTGCAGCTATCATAGCCATCGGCACGGTGCTCTTCATCGGGGCGCTCATGCGTTTCCGGAAGACATTCCGATAGGAGGGATATCCTTTTTTAGCCGCCGCTCCTGCCGGCGACCGGCAAACCCTATGCTGCCGCCTCTCTATCGCCCTTTCAAGGCCGGGGATTGATCGTGCGCCCATCCGAGCACACGATGTGATCGAGGCCAAGGGAGGAGAAGATCGAGGTCGAGGATTGCATCCCTGAGAAGAAACCCATCGGGGTATGGTGCATCTAAATACGAGTATGCAGCGAAATGTCATCCAAACCTTAGGATCGATTGCTCATAACCTCAATATCCGGGACAAGTATTCGGAAGGCCATGCCCTGAGGGTTTCGGTGTACTCGAAACGGCTCGCCGCAAGGCTGAATCTCCCCAAGGAAGAAATCGAGAATATCAGGATGGGGGGCCTGCTCCACGATATCGGCAAGGTAGGCTTCAGCGACAATGTCTTCCGGAACGAGAAGAGGCGCCCTCCGAAGGAGATCAGGGACGAGATCAGAAAGCATCCGTCAATAGGAAGGATCATCCTGAAAAACCTTCACCTGCTTTCCGCTGTCATCGATTACGTGTACTGCCACCACGAGCGGGAAGACGGGTCCGGATATCCTCGTGGGATCATCGGGGAAAAGATACCGCTCGGTGCCAAGATCATTGCCATAGCAGATACCTTCGATGCCATTACGACAGACAGGCCCTATCAGAAGGGCAGGACCCCGGCCGAGGCCCTCGTAATCCTCAGGAAGGACAGCGGCAAAAAATTCGATTCTCGTCTGGTCGAGGCCTTTATCGCCGAGATCGAGGAAAACGGGGTATTGGAGAAGGCCCTTTTTCCGGACCAGACCAATAACGGCTTCTGCTCATACAAGCATAAATAAGCATTGACACTTCCTCCGTAATTTTTTATGCTTTTCTGTACTTATCTTGAATTTGTTTTTTTGGAGGGGTTGTGTTGCCATCTTTCCATGTACTTTCTTCGAGGACACAAAAGGGGATTTCACCGAAAATAAACATCTCAGGGATGTCTCTCCAAGCCGGCAAGGCCTCTCACCGGAGAAGCATACTTTCCCTGCTCAGGGGGAGAGCTCCTTTCCTGGAGATCTCCCGGCTCAGCACTTCATCCTGTGCGATCCTGCTGCTCATCGTGATCCTTTCTCCCATCCATGCGGCAGCCGCCGAGATGCGGTTTTCTGCGGGCTATGACGGCGGATTCTATGTCAGGTCGGATGAAAATCTCGGCATGGACATGCACCTGGGAGGTACCTTCGATGCCGATTACCGCTACTATGCCGAAGAGCAGAGGGCAGACAACCGCTTTGACATCAGGAAGGCTCGCCTCAGATTCAAAGGACAGCTCACGAAGTGGTTCCGGTACGGGCTGGAATACGAGTTCCAGGGAGCCGAGACGAACAACCTGCTCGAGGCCTTCGGTGAATTTGTCATCGGGGACACTCATGCCCTCCGTATGGGCCAGTTCAAGGAACCCTTCTCCCTCGAATGGCTGACCCCGGAAAGGGGCATCTGGTTTGCGGAAAGGTCTATGGGTAACGCGCTGACTCCGTTGCGGGATGTCGGTGCAATGGCGCACGGGAGCTTTCTTGGCGAGGGGCTGGGGTATGCGTTCGGGGCGTTCAACGGCAACGGAATCGACGGCTCCGCGAGCGGGAGCGAGGAAGATTCCCCCGAGCTTACCGGAAGAATCGTTCTCAAGCCTTTCTCCTTCACCGACAATACGATCCTGTCCCCGGTTCAGTTAGGGCTGTCTGCGAGCAGGTCCCGCATCGACATCGTCAATGTGGACCTCAAGGTGAAAACGACCGGGATGGTGGGGCTCTCGACGAGAAACGTCTACGTCCTCAACTATGCCACGAAATTCGGCGTGCTCCAGGATGTGGACTCACGGACAAGGCTGGGCATGGACGGAGCCTGGGTATACGGACCTTTCGCCCTGACCGGAGAATACATGCACCTCACTTATTCCGGGCTTAAGACCTCGTCGCACCCGTCGTCCGATGCCGATTTCTCGGACTGGTACGTGAGCATGGCCTTGTGTCTCACCGGCGAGCATTTCTCCCTTGCGGGCGGGGTAGTGAACCCGATAGTCCCTGCAAAGTTCTTCAACCCCGGCGAAGGAACCTTTGGGGCCCTCATTCTCGCCCTGAGATCGGACCACTTCAAGGGAGACGAGGATTGGATAGCGCCTGATGCTTATGTCTCCACTCACGACGTCGATTCGACCAGCGTCGCATTGAACTGGATTCTCTTTCCCATGCTGCGGATTCTCATCGACTACACCCATTCTGATTTTTCCAGCAAAATCAAGGTCCGCGTCAATCCAGACGGAAGCATCGATTACATCCATGGGGAGAACGTCGTCACCATGAGACTCAGCTTTGATATTTAAAGGCAGGATTTATGGGCAATGAAAATAACAGTCGGAGGTTAGAGAGTATGAAAAGACATTTCATAGCATTTTGTGCGCTCCTGCTGCTCTGGAGCACGATCCCTACAGCAGGATACGGGGCATACCATCATCAGGGAGAGTACGATTCTCCCGCATTTCTTGAGGTTTATCCCGACAAGGCTCAGACCAAGCTCGACAGCTGTGCCCTGTGCCACAAGGGGGGAACCATGGGAACGAAGACCTATGGGAGCTGCCAGTACTGCCATGCCGTGTATGATTTTACGGCTGAGCCCAATGCACACGGAGACATGGGTACCACGCTGAACAGTTACGGGGAAGCGTATCGGACAGCCGGGAGGAACGCGACAGCACTTTCCGCAATAGAGGACTACGACTCCGATGATGACGGCTACACCAACATCGTGGAGATCCTTGCCAACCGGTATCCCGGCGATGCAACCGACGATCCCACGAAGATTCCTGCCCCCTCTCGGATCTATACCAAGGGGCAGCTCGAAGCCATGCCCCTGCATACCCAGTTCATGCTCATGAACGCAACGCGCCAGAACGACAACTACGTCGAATACACCGGCGTGCCCATGAAGTACCTCCTGGATGATGCAGGGATAGATCTCGATGCGGCCACCTCGGTCATCGTCTATTCACCCGATGGATTCTCCTATACCCATCCGCTTAACGCTCCGTCCGACTGGACAGAGGGCTGGGAACCGGACTGGGAGAACGGCGAAGAGATCCTGTACCACGTATACGGCAACCTGCCCGGGCTTGATATCCAGTACCCTGCCTCCGTGTACTATTACGACACCGACGCCTCCGGATGGTGCGAATACACCGCTCCCTCGTGTGTGGGAAGAAACAACGGGGACAGCATCACTGTCGAAGGCGGGCTCATGGCCATCCTCGCCGTGAAAAGAGAAGGAGCGGATCTCGATGTGGGAGTGCTCAATTCGGAGAACAAGCTCGACGGGGAAGGGCCGTTCCGGGTCGTCGTCCCCCAGTTGATCCCCAACCATCCCGATCAGCCCAAAACCTCGTCCAATCCTGATCAGGTCTGGCCGTTCGAGGATTACTTCGATCACAATGCCGGCGCATGCTCCCGGACAGCGACCATCATCAAGGTTCTGCCCCTGCCCGAAGGCACCACGGACATAAACACGTACGAGGCCGGATGGTCGTACGTGGACAGTGGAAAGATCGTCATCTACGGGGCCATAGACGATGGTGATCAAAACGGCAACGGCATCCTGGACAGCGAGGAGTATGTCGAGGGGACAACCTACTACCAGAACCCGGCTGCTGCGTATCCCCGCAATGCAAAAGGGCTCGATCACGTGCTCATCCTGACCTCTGACGGCAGCATGGCAAACGTCCAGGTCATGACCGAAGACGACCCGACCATTTCCCAGACAGGCAGACCTTCAGGCACTGAATTTCCCTACGGCGCGTTCAAGTTCACGGTAACGGACATCGATCCGGGGGCAGAGGTGACGATTTCCATCACCTTCCCCGATGAAGTTCCCGCGGGATCCAAATATTATAAGCTCTCCCAGACAGGCGGCGCCTGGACCGAGGTTCCCTATACCTTAAGCGAGGACGGAAAGACCATCACCTTCACCCTCACGGACGGCGGCGCTCTCGATGCCGACGGCGAAGAGAACGGCTCTATCCTCGATCCCGGCACTTTGGGAGTACCGTCAAAATCCGGAGACAATACCGATTCGGACAGCCATGACAGCGACAGCGACTGGTGCTTCATCGGGGCAGCCTCGAGCCCGTCATTGAACTCGATGCTTCCCGTGATTTCCCTCATCCTGATCCCCTTCACGGCGGTCTGGTTCAGGAAAAAATCGGACAGAGGCGAATAATTATCTAAAAAAGGAAGAGGGTGAAGCTTCGGCTTCACCTTCCCTCCTTCATCCGTATCAGATGGCTCCGGGAGAGCAGCTCGGAAGGCTCAAAAGAACTCATGCAACCTATGTTTTTTCTGGAAATCGCCATCTTCCCATACTATAATATCCCGTAAGCCAAGGGCTTTTTGAAGTGAATCTTCCTGTTGCAGGAGGTGAGCGGCCATGTCGTCCGTCATGGATGGGTTCCTGAATCCGAAGGGTATGGTCCTGTTCGGGAGCATGAAAGAGGACTGGTTCTTCGGGGCAGGCGTCGTCATCAAGGATCTCATCGATCTCAAGTATCAGGGGGAAATTTACCCCGTCCATCCGAGTGCCGAGACTGTGTGCGGGCTCAAAGTCCGGCGGGATCTGAGCGCGGTGGACGGGCATATCGATCTCGCCGTGATCGTCACCTCGTATAAGCAGGTGCCCGGCATCCTCAAGCAGTGCGGTCAGAAGGGGATCAGGAATGCCGTCGTGGTATCGGACGGCTTCGGCGAAAGCGGACCCGAAGGGGCCATGCGCCAGGAGGAGCTGCTCTCGATAGCGAAGGATTACGGCATCCGCGTCATCGGCCCCAATACGCTCGGCGTGTTCAGCCCGGAAACCAGAATCACGACCACACCCTACGTGAAGGGCTACAGCGTTCCTCCCAAAGGCCCCCTCTCGATCATCACCCAGACCGGCATGTACGGACCGCAGGCGGTCCCGTTCACCGACTACGGGTTCGGGATCAGGACAGTCATCGACCTGGGCAACATGTGCGACGTCGATGAGGTGGACTGCCTCGAATACCTGGGCGACGACCCCGGAACCGGGGTGATCTCACTGTACATGGAGCACACCAGACGGCCGAGGAAATTCCTCGAAGCCGCCGGCCGCGTTTCCAGTCTCAAACCCATCCTGTGCCTGAAGGGCGGGAGATCCGAGGCGGCAGCGGATGCCATGGCCTCCCACACCGGCTCGCTTGCAGGCAACGATGGGCTCTACGATGCCCTCTTCAACCAGTCGGGGGTCATCAGGGTCGATGAGTATGAGGACCTCATAGATTCCGCCAAGGTCTTTTCATCCGGCCTCCTCCCAAAGGGAAATAGGCTCGGAATCATAACCATAACCGGGGCCATCGGAATACAGTGCATCGATATCGCGGCATCCTCGGGCCTCGTCCCCGGCACCCTGACCGGACAGAGCAGAGAGCGGCTCTCCCGCCTCAGCAGCACTCTGGGCGGCCATCCCATCGACCTCGGCCCTGCAACCGCGATCAACGGTATGGCCATCTTTTCCTACTACATGAACTGCTACGATATCCTCATGGACGACCCGGGGATCGACTGCATTTACTTCAACATCTACATCGGCACCTATATGGCATCCGAGTTCTATGAAGACGCCCTCAAGCATATGGAAGCGAACATGAAGAAGCCGGTTGCCGCATGGTGCTACGGGCCGTCGAGAGAGGCGGTGCGAAAGCTCGGCGATCTCATGGAGGCTCACCGCATTCCCTGCTATTCAACCACATCGAAGGCGGTGAGATCGCTCGGCCGTCTCGTACGGTATGCCGGATGGAGAGAGTCTGCAAGAGCACGAGAATGACGCGTGCACTACTCAAAGCAATGCTTGCAGCCCGGATGCGGTGACGTTTTGGATTATCGGAGCTCGAGCTCGAAGCGCTGCTCGGTGACCTCCGTGCCCCATCTGGCCCCCCGCTTCTGCTCGACGAGCTTGAAGCCCGCCTTCTCGTAGAGGTATCTCGCGGCAGAGAGGCCCTCGAAGGTCCAGAGGTAGATCTTTTTGTGGCCTGCATCCCTGCAGAAATCGACGGCATTCGTGATGAGGCGGTTACCCACCCCCCTTCCTCTCACGGCATCGGATACGATGAAATATCTGAGGTGTGCACCTTCGCTCTCCGAACGGACCCCGTCAATGGTGATGTGCCCCTCGATCCGGTCACCCAGGAGAGCACACCAGAATCCGTCCCGTGTATCGTCATACCGCTTGAGAAATGCCGAAAGGTCCGTGGCCACCATGGCCTCGAAAAAGAGTCCGAATCCCCAATTGTCGTGATAGTAGGTGCCATTGAGCTCGGCGACCCGTCCGATGGACCCGGGAATGTAGCCCCGTGCTATTACGATCTCTGACATGGAAACCCCCTCAATTCCTATAGTATACCACGGCGGTCGGCAAAAAAAGAGGAGAGAATCAGCCAGCCTGCCGCTGGAATGCCCTGCAGCGTGAGAAGAAAGGGGGCACGAAAAAGGCGCCCCTTTCTTCGCAATCCATCAGCGGATTCACACGCCTGCATGACTGATGGGGATCTTCCTCGCCGTCATCTCGCCCTCGAGCTTCGGCAGGCTGACGCTCAGGACACCGTTTTCGTAGACAGCCTCCGCCATGTTTACATCCACGCTGTCCGGCAGAGGGATCGTGCGCGAAAACGAACCGAACGAGCGCTCCGTACAGCAGAGATCTTCTGCTCTGTGCTTGTATTCCTCCTTTTTTTCGCCGGAGATGGTGAGGGTGTCCGGGGTCAGGGTGATATCGATGTCCTTCTCATCGACGCCCGGCAGCTCGGCATCAACGCGGATGCTTTGATCATCCTCGATGATATCCACCTGCGGGATGAAAGAGACGCATGCCTCGATCCCCCTGGAAGGCAGCAGGTTGTATCTCCGCAGGATACTTCCCATCTCATCGAGCAGTCTCGACGGCAGGGCTTCAAGCATCCGGCTCACAGATGAGCTCATCCGTTCCTTGCACTCGAATTCCGTGCTCGCTTTATCCATACTGTCACCTCCTGATTCTTTTTCCCCTGGATCATACGGAGGGATTTGTGGATTTCTGTAGGGATGCCTCCATGGAAAAACAAGATCGACATGGATGGCAAATTCAGGAGGGAAGCCCTGCTGCGGCGCCTCCTCCGCAGACGGGCAAAAGCGGCTCTTGCTACCGCTTCTTTCCTGCTGTAATATCATGGCGATAAAGATTCGTCATGCCGAGGGTGGAGACGCTGGTCATCCGTGTCCGCTGCTTATGAGCGTTCGGTGGGGGAGGCATCATATGAGAAAGGCATTGTCTGCTGTTCTGCTTGTTCTGATCTCATTCGTCTCCGGCTGTGCCGGCCCGAACGGATTTCTCGCACCCTCCTCTGAACCCGATCGCTCGCACAGGGTCTTTACCAAGCAGGGGAGCGGAGAGACCGTTCTCTATCTCAGCGGCGAAGACTGGTACGGGCTCATAAACCTTGAGGGCTTCACCGACATCGACCTGGGGCTCGACAGCATAGACCAGTTCCTCTGGCGGGGAGGCCCGCGCAACGTCAACATAAAAATCTTTGCGGAAGAGACAAGCTCCTGCAAGGATTCGAATTCATGCCTGAAAAGATTCCACGAACAAATGCCTTACAGGCGCACCACGCCCGTCGAGATGAAGGAAATTCACGGCAAAAAGGTGATGATCCACTCTTCCAATGGAAGGAAGTATGTGGACTACTGCCCCTATTACAAGGGATATAGCTTCAATTTCCGTTTTTCCATGAAAGAGGGTATGGACGAGCGCGCCATTGCGGGGATCCTCGATTCGATAGCCTTCATCGACAGCGGCTCCGTCAAGGTGCAGCTCGCGAAGATCTTCAACGTCTACGACAAGAAGATCCAGATCGGTGTGCCTGATACGTGGAAACCCCACTACAAAATGGAGCTCTTCGGCATCCCGGCGATCGTCTTCACCCCTCAGGAAGGGGACGGCTTCAATGTATACCTGTCACCTTACTGGGGCGTCAAAAGATCGAGTGTCTCGGAGGATGAGGTCGTCAATCTGGCACGGAAGAAGATGGCAAGATGGGCAGACCGGTCTTCGACAGAGCTTTCTCTCCAGGTCATACGGGAAAAGAACGTCACCATGGCCTACTTTGATGCTATGGACAGCCACTATCACCAGGAGGATTCGGGCGAATATCCCTTCTTGAAGCAGGGATGCGTCATGCTGGACGGCTATGTCTTCTCCTTCACCATCCTCTATAGAGAGAGCGGCCGTGCCGATGCCCAGACGGGAATCGATGCCATCGCCCACGCAAAGATCCTCGATGCCGGGAGCGTGCCCATCCTGACCCTGCCCTGAGGAAGGCATCCCCGGCAGCATCCCGGAATCATGAATGCGCTTGCCTATGCCGTCCTGTGACCTCTCACGAGATGAACAGGTTGTTCGTGGCAAAGTTCGGATCGCTGGTGACATTGGCCCCGAGGCGCCTCAGGCCCGCCTCGTCTCCCGGTGTGGGAATGTGGGTCATGTGCACCTCGCAGCCTCTGAGCTCCTTGATCTTCTCCAGGGCGAGCTTGGCTGCCGGGTTGGCGGTGGCACTGATGCTCAAGGCGACGAGGGCCTCTTCGAGGTCAAGGCTCACGGACTTCTCGCTTAAGATTTCCGTCTTGAAGTTGCGCAGGGACTCGATGATGTTCGCCGGGAGCAGATCGATCTTTGCCGGGATCTCGGCCAGGTGCTTGATGGCCTTCAAAATGAGGCTCGATGCCGCATGCATCATGGGCGAATTGCTGCCGGTCATGATCGTGCCGTCCTTGAGCTCGATGGCCGCCCCGCAGTAGATCCCCTCATTGCCCTTTGTCTCGTCCCCTAAAGCCTCCTTCGCCGCCTCCCGCGAAGGGATGACGACTCTGCGGTATTCCGGGGTGAGGCCGAAGTCGTTGATGAGGAGCTCGACCCGCTGCACAGTCTCCCTGTCGGCAAAACCCATCACATACTCGCACTGGTAGCGGAAATAGCGGCGGATCACCTCCTGCTTCGATGCCTCCCTGACCACCTCGTCGTCCGTGATGGCGAAGCCTGCGCGGTTCACACCCATGTCCGTGGGCGACTTGTAGAAGGGCTCCCCGCCGGTGATCTTCTCGAGGATGCGCCTCAATACCGGGAAGGCTTCCACATCGCGGTTGTAGTTCACGGCTGTTTTCCCATACGCCTCGAGATGGAACGGATCGATGAGATTGAAGTCCCTGATGTCTGCAGTGGCGGCCTCGTAGGCGATATTGACGGGATGCATGAGGGGGATGTTCCAGATGGGAAAGGTCACGAACTTGGCATAGCCTGACTTGAAGCCCCTGCGATAATCGTGGAAGACCTGAGAGAGGCTCGTGGCGAGCTTGCCGCTGCCCGGGCCCGGACCGGTCACGATCACAAGGGGCTTCTTCGATTCGATATACGCGTTCGCCCCATAACCCTCGTCGGAGACAATGAGGTCCACATCCGTCGGGTATCCCTTTGTGTAGCGGTGCGTATAGACCCTGATTCCCCGCCTTTCGAGCTTGTTCTTGAAAAGGTTCGCAGCAGGCTGGCCCTCGAAGCGCGTGATCACCACGCCGAGCACGTCGATGCCCCATGCCTTGAGGTCATCGATGAGCTTCATGGCATCCGAGTCATAGGTGATGCCGAAATCCGCCCTGATCTTCTTGCGCTCGATGTCGCCCGCATAGATGCACAGGATGATGTCCGCCTTGTCCTTGAGCTCGTGGAGGAGCCGCATCTTGACGTTCGGATCATATCCGGGGAGCACCCGAGCTGCATGGTAGTCGTACATGAGCTTTCCGCCGAACTCGAGATAGAGCTTGTTGTTGAACCGCTCGACCCGCTCGAGAATCTCCTTGGTCTGCTCTCTGATATACTGTTCGTTGTCGAACCCGATCGCTGCCTTCACCTTATTCTCCTCAGCCTTTGATTCATCTCACGGACCTTGAAACGGGGCAGGCCTTCGAAGGGCCTTGCCGCCGGACCGCACCCAAACCACCTTCTGCGATCGCTCGAATCCGGACAATATTGTTTCTTCAGATGAGAAGGACAATATTTTTCGAGCCTCTTATATGCCTACAGAACAAAAATGAACAGAACAAAAATGATGCATTCTGCTTCCTCCCGTACGGGAAAGCTCACCCGGCCTTCCGGGCCTGTTTGTCCTTGTAGAGAAGACCATCGGCCTTTTTCAGGAGAGCAGCGGCATCATCACCCGCCTCGTGGTCCGGGGCTGCTATCCCGCAGCTGAACCTGACCGTTATCCGGGCTCCGTTCAGCGAGAGAGGGTGCTCGGCAAAGTAGCTCTGAGCACGCTGGATGAGGAAGCCGGCCTCGGCTGTCGATGCCTCGGGAAGGATGATCACGAACTCATCGCCGGCGAAACGGGACACGATATCGCTCTGCCGGGACATCTGTTTCAGGGTATCGGCCACGTATACGAGGAGCTCGTCGCCGGCGTCATGTCCGAAGGTATCATTGACCTGCTTGAAGCCGTCGAGGTCGATGAATGCCACGCTCAGGGCGCTCTTGTACCGCCTCGACCGGCTGAGCTCTCGTTTGAGCGCGCGTTCCATGGCCCTGCGGTTGAGAAGCCCGGTCAGGGGGTCCTTGAAGGCAAGAGACTTCAGCTCTTCATGGGCCGCCACGTTCGAAAGGCAGATCGATACCACCAGGCCGAGCTGCTCGAGCAGGATCGTGTCGGCCTCCGGAGAGTACCGGTCCTTCGAAACATCGCAAAATTGAGACTCCCGACGGTGTCGCCGTCGAGGCTGATGGGCACGATGGCTATCGATTCGAATTTCTTGTCGATGCCCTTGGGCATGAGGATGTCGAACAGGCCCATGTTCTCGTTGCACAGGGTCGGCTTGTGGCTGTTCTGCACGACCAGGGAAAACTTCCTGCGGTCGATGATCTTCAGGTGGTCTTCCGGTATGGCGGATGAGGAGTACGTCTGGATGAGCTTGACGGCACTGCTCGTCTGGATGAGTGTCACCCATACGAGGCTCACGCTGAACTTATCCATGATATTCGAAAGGAGCTTTTCGAAGAAGTCGTGAAAATTGAGCGTGGAGAGCACGCTCAGCTCCACCTCGAAGAATTTCTGCGCGGTCTCCTCGTTTTCCTGAAACCGCTTGATAAGCCTCTTTATGTCGTCGCTCGTATAGAACTTCATGGTTTCATCTATGTTCCCCTTGCTCTTTGCATATAGATGAACATGGTCCGGTGTGCAATATCCATGAAGAAGGCGGGGGGAAGATTAACCTGTGGACCCGCCAAGTCAGGTCTGATATGGAATCAATTAATGCATTGTCTTTTGTATGGCTATAAGCTAGTAATACATTGAGTATCGGGTGATAAATATGAAGAAAAACCGTTCGCTCATTCTGCCGATCGCAAAGGTTCCGAATATCCCCACGCAGGTAGCCGGGCAGATCATCGACCTTATCAGGTCCGGAAAGATGAAGCAGGGCGACAGGCTGCCTTCCGAGGAAGAACTGACGAGGTCGCTCGGCATAAGCAGAATCTCTGTCCGGGAGGCAAAGAAGCTGCTCGAAGCCAAGGGGTACATCGAAACCCGGAACAAGCGCAGCAAGTTCGTGAGCGTGCCGGAAAACGGCGAGAAGTCCTCCATCGAGGATCTCGTTTCCATCGACCCGAACAAGATCTGGGAGCTGCTCGATGTGAGGAGGATCCTCGACGCCGAGGCAGCCTCCATTGCCTGCAGATGCGCCACCAAAAGAGAAAAGGCCCGCCTACGTGCACTGTGCGACAAGACCGCAAGGCTGAGGACCGATGACCGGCTTCCCATCACCAGGGAAGAAGGACGGCTCTACGCCGAGTTCTTCGATGTCCTCGTCGACTCCGCCCACAACTCGATATTCAGCTATTTGAGGAAATCCGTGAACTCCATCCTCGTCGGCGCCTTCCCCTTCAGCCGTGAAAAGCTCTCCACCGTCGTAGGGAGCTCGATGAGCATCCTCTCTCAGATCCGCTCGATCATGGATGCCGTCGAGAAGAATGACCCGGACGCTGCGAGAAAGGCCGCGCTAGCCCACATCGACTATGTCGAGAAGGCCCTCCGGAAGTCCCTGGCACATCCGGAAGAATGAAAAGAGCCGCGGCCTTAAAGAAAGACCGCGGATAGCAGATGAGACTGCAGTAATAGCTGTCCTTTAATCGGATGCCTGTCCTTATTTCTTCGATCTTGCGCCTCTATTTCTCTTTTTTTAAGAATTCCCCTCTCAAGCGAGGCTGCACCCCCTCCGGGTTCACCTCAAGAGGGCTCCCGGAGAGGGATGCTTCCTCATACAAACGCGTTACGAGGAGGGAAACATGGTCATCATATTCCACGTGCCCACCCCGGCATCGACCGGGGCGGGCATGTTTTCTTCAAACCCCGCTTCGTTTTGCCATCCCGGTACTTTTTCCTACAAACCGAGCTGTCTCGAGATGATGAGCAGCATGATCTCGGACGTTCCGGCAAAGATGGTCTGAACCTTCGCATCGCGGAACATCCGCGCGATTGGATACTCTTCCATGTATCCGTAGCCGCCGTGGAACTGCACGCACTTGCCGACGACCCGGTTGAGCATCTCGCAGATCCAGTACTTGGCCATGGAGGCACGCTTTACATCGAGCTTCCTGTCGAGGTGGTCAATGAGGCAACTCTCGAGGAACGCCCTGCCCATCTCGATCTCGGTCGCCATCTTCGCGAGCTCGAACGAGATGTACTGGAATCGGGTGATGGGCTTGCCGAAGGCCTCCCTCGTCCTCATATAGTCCAGCGTCACCCTGAAGGCCTCCTCCGCCCCCACCTGGGAGCCCATGGCGCACACGAGCCTCTCCTGCTGGAGCTTTTCCATGAGGTAGTAGAACCCCCCGCCCTCTCTTCCCAACAGGTTCTCGGCCGGCACGCGACAGTCGACGAAGGCCATCTCGGCCGTGTCCTGCGAGTGAAGGCCGATCTTATCGAGCTTTCTCCCCTTCTCGAATCCCGGCGTGCCGTCCTCGACCACGATGAGAGACATTCCCTCATAGGGGGTTCTGGCGTTCGGGTCGGTGACTGCGGCGACAATGACCAGATCGCAGGACAGACCGTTCGAGATGAAGGTCTTCTGTCCGTTGATAATGAAGGAATCTCCGTCTCTGACGGCCGTGGTGCGCATCGCGGCAAGGTCCGATCCCGTGCCCGGCTCGGTCATGGCGACCGCGGTGATGATGTCCCCGGTCACGCATCCCGGGAGCCACCTGTCCTTCTGCTCCTTGGTGCCGTAGCTGTTGATATACGGCACGATGATGTCCGAATGCAGCGGGATGAAGAAGCCGCTGCAGCGCGTCTTGGCCATCTCTTCGGTCATGATGAAGGAGTAGAGGAAATCGGCGTTTACCCCGCCGTACTCTTCGGGAAGCCAGGGGCACAGGAAACCCTGCTCTCCCGCCTTCTTCCAGACCCAGCGGGGGACGATTCCCTCCTTTTCCCAGAGGTCGGCGTTGGGCGTAACCTCTTTCTCGTAAAATTTCCGTACCGCATCCCGGAACATGTGATGTTCGTCAGTGTAGTATCTGTCCAATAATGACATGCTTCCTCCTTAGAGTCTCAAGAATCCGATATGAAGATGCGGCTGACGCATCCTTACTGCACATAATCCAATCTTCCCCTCTGCCGGGAAGGGATTCCCTGCAAGGGATATCTTACACTCCGGGCCCGGGTTCTTTGCGAACCGGGCCTTGCGCCTTCGTTCTCAGTTGGCAGCCTTCGGAGGCATGAGCTGGCCTTCGGCATAGAGCCTGCGGAGCTCCCGCTTGTTGAACTTGCCCACGCTCGTCTTGGGAATCTCGGGCAGGAACACGAAATCGTCGGGGATCCACCAGGATGCCTTGACCTTGTCCTTCAGGAACTCCTTGAGCTCATCCGGAGTCACGCTCTGGCCCGAGACGACCGTCACGCAGGCGAAGGGCCTCTCCTGCCACTTCGGATGCGGAACCCCGATGATGGCAGCCTCCATGACCTTGGGGTGGCTCATGATGAGGTTTTCGAGGTCCACGGAGGAGATCCATTCTCCCGCGCTCTTGACGAGGTCTTTCGTGCGGTCCACGAGCCTCACATAGCCTTCCTCATCGATGGTGCCCACGTCGCCGGTGTGGTACCACCCGTCGGCAAAGGTGACGGCGGAGCGCTCGGGGTCCTTGTAGTACTCATTGGCGATCCACGGGCCCCTGAGCAGGATCTCTCCCCATTCCTTGCCGTCCATCTTGACCTCGACTCCGTCATTGTTCACGATTTTCATCTCGAGGCCGGCGGCAATGATGCCCACGGTCGAGCGGACATCGTAGAGGTCTTCCTTTGCCCAGTCCTTCATGTAGCTCTTGGGCAGGGCGCAGGTGACCATGGGCGTGGTCTCGGTGGCGCCGTAGGCCTGGATGATGGGGAAGTTGTACTTTTCGTTGAAGGTGACGAGAAGGCTCCTGGGCACGGCCGAGCCCCCGCTCGCGATGGTGCGCAGCGTCGAGAAGTCATGCCAGCCGCCCTTCTCGAGGTAGTCGTAGAGGAGCATCCAGACCGTGGGCACGCCGCAGGTGAAGGTGACCTTTTCCTCCGCGATGGTCCGGCAGAGCTTCTCCATGTTGAGGACCTCCCTGCCGGGCAGGATCTGCTTGCACGCCAGGATGACCGCGGCGAAGGGCGCGCA
>Ga0116185_1001197_pt1 | contig 26708 bp, 19 predicted proteins | sample AD_JPNNA7_MetaG_FD_89754 | JGI IMG/M metagenome (GOLD analysis project Ga0116185, IMG submission 89754) | Active sludge microbial communities of municipal wastewater-treating anaerobic digesters from Japan - AD_JPNNA7_MetaG | ecosystem: Engineered > Bioreactor > Anaerobic > Digestate | place...
CATAACAATTTTTCCTCAGGGAGAAGCAGCAGTCCCGTTTTTATTAATTAACCCATCTCCATCTTTAAGTGCAATGGGTTCTACAGGAACTGCATTACCAACTGATGATCCGTTCGGATTTCTCTGGAATCCTGCTCAACTTGGTCATACAAGTCAAACGAATAATCTTTCATTTATTTTTTACCCCTCAAAAATTGATTGGTTAGGTCTTGATCTAATAGAATTAAATAGCTTAGCATTCAATGCCGGTTATAATTTCAAAGATTTAGTCGGTGTTCCGCTAAGTCTTGGTTTTGGCTACTCAAAAGTTAAATTTGATTTCGGCGAGATTGCAATAATTGGTCCAAATGGTCCTGAACCATTAAGAACTTACGAATCTGAAGATTACTACAATGCTTACTCATTTGGTTTATGTTTTGATTTTGGAGCTCAATTAAGTATTGGTTATACAATTAAAAATGTAACTTCATTTATGGGAGACTTTTCACCGCATCCGGATTCAGGAGAAATAAAAGCAAAAAACACAGTAAATGATTTTGGAATTCTATTAAATATTCCCGTTCTTAAATTAATCAATGACCAAATGCTTGTGGATATAAATGAAAAAATTACTGCATTTCCAAGATTTGATTTTTCTTTGGGTTATTCAAAATCAAACATTGGTGATTCTGTTCAATATAGCAATATACCTCAATCAGATCCGCTGCCGCGAATGGCAAGACTTGGTTATGGAATCTCAACAGGATTTGATTTAGCGGTAAATGATTTCAGATTTAATGCATTCAATTTATCATTCACAGTTGTAGCTGAAGATATTTTAATATCCCGCGGATTTAGCCAATCGGGTCAATGGAAATATGAGGATGATCTCGACTTCTGGAAAAATGTCATTCTGATTAAGGGCAGTGATAATGTGGTCTCTCATGCTGGAACGAAACTCGATTTCGCTGAGACTTTCTCTTATTCTTTTGGTCACTTTTCAGGTTGGGGTTTCGATGAAAGAAAAACATATGGTTTCGAATTAAAAGCAAAAGGTTTGTTGAAACTAATTGCAATGTGGACTGAAAATTCTGTCACTGATTTTATCAGAGATCATCTTGATATCAGATATTATAATGCGAACTATTTTGTAGGGCATGAGCTTGATGAAACAAAAATGACAGGATTAGCAATTTACATTCATAATTTGAGTGAGCTGTTTTAATAGTTAGTGTATTGATATTATTCACGATTTATTAAAAAAGCTACGTTAAAATAAAATATTCTAAAATTTTTATATACGAACAGCAATTAAAATAATTTACTGCGGAGCTTCTTCAGTATATTTTTGTTTGGCTATATCCGATGATTCAATATCAGCAATTCCTGAAATTCTTTGTGCAAGAGATTTTCCATCAAGCTTGTGATATTCAAGAACTTCCAAAGGAGTTCCGCATTCAGGATATTCTCTTAATCCAAGATTATTAAATTCTAAATCGCGAATAACACCAATTGATACTAATTCGTTTAACAATCTGTCTGCTAATCCGGCAATAGCAGAATGATCTTCCAGAACAAAAATTCTTTTTTGATCTTTAATGATTTCTTTCAGCCAATCTTTATCAATTTTATTTAACCACGGCATATTGATTACCTTTAATCCAAAATCAATCTTTCTCAAATACTCAGCAGCAACTAAAGCTTCGTGAAGCATCACGGGTCCGTAACTAAATAAAATTGCATCGTTACCTTCTGTTAGTTCAGCGCCGACACCAATTGTAAATTTATAATCTTTTGGCAATTGTATTTTTTCAGGCGAAGGTCCGATTACTAATCTTAAAACGCAATTTTCTTTTGATTCATTAACACAATACTCTGTTGCCCATTTTGTTTCTTCAGCATTACACGGCTGAATTATAGTAACATTAGGCAGCGCTCCGAACAAAGAAATATCACGAACACTTTGATGAGATTTTCCCGGACCGGCAGGAATCATTCCTGAGAAATGACAAGTGTAAATTATTTTCGTCTGTTCACCTGCATTATTATAAATCTGCTCGTTTGCTCTTGCAGCAAGAAAACTTGCAAAAGTATTTACAAGAGGAATCAATCCCATTCTTGCTAATCCGCCAGCCATCGAAACCATATCCTGTTCAGCGATTCCGTTTTCAATAAACCTATCAGGAAAAGCTTTTTCAAATTTTCTTAATTTACAATCAGCAGAAAGATCTCCATCAAGCACAACTAATTTCTTATTTGTTTTTGCGATCTCAACCAGGGCATCACCATAAGCATCTGTAACAAATTCTTTTTCAAGTTTGGTTATTGATTTCCCTTCTGCTTTGTTTTCAGGAATTTGAATTTTTCCTATTCCAAGTTTATCGGAAAGTTTATTAATTGTTTCAGTCAGTTCAGTTAAAGCTTTTTCATAACTTTCATCATCAGGTGCACCGGAATGCCATTTATAAAGTGTTTTTCCCTGAAAAGTTTCAGTAAGCGGTTTTTCCATAAAGGATACTCCCCTTCCCTTTATCGTATCAGCGATTATCATCTTTGGTTTATTAGTAACTTTTTTCAAATCAGAAAATGTTTGCTTTAAAATATTATAATCGTGTCCATCAACTCTTACAACATACCAGCCAAATGCTTTTACTTTTTCAACAACATCTTCAATATTATTAACATCAGCAACAAGCATATCAGTCTGATATTTATTGTGATCCATAATTGCAGTAACATTATTTATTTTCTGATGAGCAGTTGTCTGAAGTGATTCCCAAATCTGTCCTTCCTGAAATTCGCCATCGCCGGTTAAAACATAAATGTGACCTTTATTTTTATTATAATTTTTTGCCCAAGCCATTCCTTTTGCTTTTGATATTCCCATACCGAGCGATCCGGTGCTTGCTTCGATTCCCTTCTGTCTTACTTCAGGATGTCCATCGAGTCCGTGCAATCTTCTTAACATTAATAATTTTTCTTCTGGAATAATTCCGAGTGCATATAATAAAGAATACAATCCGGGAACATCGTGACCTTTGGATGAAAAGTATATATCTCTATCTGGTGAATCAAAACCAACATTAAATACATTCATCTCATTCAGGTAAAGATATGTAGTAATATCCATAGCACTTAAACTTGAGCCAAGATGACCTGAACCGGCTTTCTTAACAGCAACGAGAGTGTTATAACGGCACATATAGGCAAACAGCTTCATTTTAGTTTGCCAATCACCGTTGAATGATTTTACTTTATCGAACTCTGTTTTTTGAATTAATTTGTAGGACACTTTTTCTCCGGAATTATTATAACTCAGTTTTAAATTAAACAATAAAAAGAGGTTGCCTTAAAAATGATTTTACTGTCACAATGATAAACCGATCAGTTTACAATATACTCAATCGAAGAATATTTCTTAACGAAATATTAGTCTTCGATTCTGCTTAAAATGACAATAAAGCTTTTAAGACAACCTCTGCAAAATAAATTATTTTTTTAACATTTATCTGATTAACATCATCTTCATTACTTTAACTTTATTACCAACCGTAATTCTGTACAAATATACACCACTCGATAACACATCTCCTGCATCATTTTTTCCATTCCACATAATCTGATATTCACCTGCTTCTTTCATTTCATTAATAAGAGTTCTGACCTTCTGACCAAGAGCATTATAAATTTCAAGCGTAACAAATTCATTACTTGGCACCTGATAAGCAATAACAGTAGAAGGATTGAAAGGATTAGGATAATTTTGTTTCAGATCGAAAGTTAATGGAATACCGCTTCCAAGGTTTTCATCAACACTTACTGCTTTATCTGTAACATAAGCTCTTATCATTATATCAAAACCCTGAATAGGCTGCCAGCCGGTACTTGATAGATAAGCCAGACTTCTATTATCAATCGGTGGTGTTGCATCCGTACCAATGCCCGGAGTTCCGGGATTTGATTCTAACCAATTAATTACTATCCAAAAATCTCCTTGTGTAATTTCAGGCGGATCAAAACCGGGAATATTTTTTATAACAGTTCCAACCTGTGCAGGACTGGTATCGTAAACAAAATAAGGACCGGCTAAAGTATCACCCGGTACACCGTTTATATCACGTTGAACCGTAAAATTAAATCCATCATTGCTGTTTACAATTGTTTCAAGCTTTCTAACAAATACCGGATAAGATTCAGGTGTAAATCGTACCGCAAATTTATTATTCTCCCAGCTAAAGCTCGCCACATAAAAAGCATCCCAGTTATCATCATCATAAGTAATTTTACTCAGCTGCGGTTCTTCGCAGGCATAATTACCGATTGGCGCAGTCATTGGTCCTTCTAATGTATCTGTGCCAACAATAATATAAGCTTTCATCTGATATTCATACCAGGCTAAGCATTCCACATCATCATCAATTAGAGATTGAACTCCTGAGGCAAACGTCGTTATATATTTACCATTTCTGTATAATTTAATATTTGCAGGAACCGGAAGCGGATCATTATTTAAACCAAGTGTCGGATCATTCCATGTTATCAACAAATTTTCTCCCTGCCGTGTAACCTGAATATCAGTAGGTGGCTGCGGCGGTGCCACAAGAGAAACATTTATTTTAACATCACCAAAATATATCGGATTGAAAAGGCTGTTCATTGTTTGAGGCCAATATCCATGATAAACAGGTAAACCTGCTTGTCTTGCTATCAGAAATGTTCCAAGTCCGACTATTTTATCCGGTCCGAAAACCTGTAACTGATATCCTTCCATAAATCCCATTGGTATTGCTACTTCACATTGCAGATGACCGGAGACATCAGAGAATTTTACCTGAGCATTAGATAAAGTAATCACCTGACCAACTGCACCACCAACAATTTTTCTGAATCTTAAATCTGCTCCTGCCGGATGCCAATATGCCCAGAAATTTCCTTCAGTCAAAAAAGGAGGATCTTCATCAAAAATATTATTATTATTATCATCAAAGTACAGACCTAATCCTTCATTATCATCTAATGTTGGATTCAGAAAATCTTCTCCAGCGATGTAAAGCATATCGGTGTTGTCATCAAATTTAAGATACATAAATGCAGATCCCTGAGGAACAGGAACTCCTCCGCCATAGCCATAGACATCTGAAATATCCATCTTGAAAGCGTCATCCCATTCGCCGGCAGAAAGTATTCCATCTATTACGGGAACACTTGCCTGCGGAACATCAACATTAAATGTAAACATGGAATCACTAACCTGTCCAAGAGCTTCATTAGAATATTCGCTTTGACCAGCATCTGTTACAATATTTACCTTATAATAGTAGTGTCTTAATGGAAAAACATCTGTATCGACAAAGTTTAGCTGACTGATATCAACACTTCCGATCCTATTATATGGTCCGCCTTGAACCTGACTGCGATAAACGAAAACACTGTCTGAAGCTAAATTTTCAGAAATTAAATGTTCTGTTTCAGGTGAAGAAATAATCTTACTATTATTAATCAGCACTTTGGTTTCAATTGCTTCATCAGAGAAATAACTATCGCCAACTGCTTTAGCTATTTCTTTTTGCTTTTGTGGATTTAAAAATTGAGGAGATAAAATCCAGTTTAAAGTTATTTGTCCAATTTCATTATTGGATGCTGTCAACACCGGTGCGGGTGTTGTAAATGGAGATAAAGAAAAGTTAATGCCTAAAGTAGTATTGCCTTCAGTAACTTCAACATTTGAAGTATCTCCAAAACTGTAACCCGGTTTGCCGGCTGTTATCGTATATGTTCCGGCAGGAATATTTTTAATTTCATAATCGCCGTTTACATCTGTAATTGCTGAATGCGTAGTTCCAACAGCACTAACAAGAACTCCGCTGTTATCTGATGAATTTAGCAAATTTACGTTACCACTAATATTCCCTCCGCCCAGATTAATCTCACATAAGAATAGTCTTCCGCCATTACCTAATTCACGTGCGTGAACTGCCTTACCGCCCGCAATAACCCGGCTGCCAGAAGGATTCATAGCAACTGTAAAAAATGAGCCCGGAGATTTGACTTCAAAAGTCGGTTGACCTGTTGCCACATCAAACACAATTAAACTTTGCCGTGATGTCTGATAATAATCACCCCAGGAAACTGCTGCAACAACTCTCCCATCATCAGATACTGATATATCATCAACATTATCTCCAATACCGCTGTGAATCCATTTTGGTGTTCCGTCGCCATAAGTATCAAAGCATATTACCGTACCATCAAAAGAAGAACCCGAAACAAATATTAAAGAACCTGCCGCAATTGTTCTTCCATCGGCAGAAATACCAACCGATGAAGCCCAGTTAGTATAAGTTCCGGGAGGAACTCTATATTGCCAGAGCAATTCATATTCATTACTTACAGAATTAAAATGCCAGGTTTGAACAAAGCCGCTGTTATCCGCAGTGCAGACAATTTTTCCATCACCGCTAATTGCCGGGGCAGATTCTGTATTATCAACGAAATGATCCCAAATTAACGAACCATCTGTACTGTTTAATATATATAAATGATTTCGCCCGGTAATTGCCACAGTTGATCCATCAGCAGAAAATTTAACTCCGGTCCAATTAACAATTTTGCTGACATCAACATCAAAAGTCCATTTGATTGATGGAGTGCCGCTTAGATCAAGAGCATAGACTCTGCTGGTAGTTGAATTGCCGGAAGCATTTGAAAGAAATACAGCCATTGCACCGTTTCTTGATACACTGACAGCAGAAGCATTAAGAGTATCTGGTAATACAAATTGATAATTTACATTTCCTGTTGAAGGATTAAGGATATAAAAATGATCTCCGGCAATTACTGCCATTATCGATCCATCACCCGATATATCAACAACCGGATCAAACGGATTTGTTGAAAAATCCCAAACAGGAACGCTGTTTGCATCCGAATAAAGACTGGCTCTCATATTATTTAATCCCCAGCCGCACAGAGCAGAATTACCGGCATTATTAATTGCCACATTGTTTGCTATTGCTGATCCATCCTGAGTTGACCATAATACATTTCCACCAAGAACATATTTATTTCCTGTTGTATTATTGAGTAAAGATTTAACTTGTTCAGTTGTTTGAACTCCCGATTTATTTTCTGCAGGAATTGTTTGGAAGGACACTTTTCCGTTTTCTTTAATAAGCTTAGTTCCTATAAAATTTTTATTCTGACTTAAACTATTTGAAAAGGAAAAAAACAAGAAAACAAGAACAAACGAAAGAACACCATAGTGAGATTTCATATAATCCTCCGTTAAATTATAATGATTTAAATTAAACAAGAGACGTAACATTTATACTCATCAAAATTAAAATTAATTCAGACTATTAACCAAGAAATTGTTTTATATTTCTGAATAAAACTCTGTCGTTGTTCTTATTTGGGTTTTGAATAAGTATAAATTATTATTTTTGGTACTAATAGTTTCCTAATCAGATAATAAGAGAATAAATTAATTCCTGAAAAATGAAGAAATGTTTCAGTTATTAATTTTGAAAAACAAAATATAAATTCTTAGTTTGCTTAGCGAACATCCAGAATTATTCAAAAAAGATTTTTATATAATTAAATAGAACAATAAATAAATTTAAATTTGGAGTTAATTATGGCTTATAAAATTCATAAAATAGATTATTTCTATTGCTCAGTTGTTGATCAGCCCGGTGAGTCATACAAACTTCTATCCGAACTTGAGAAAAGCGGAATAAATCTATTAGCTTTTACTGCTATTCCCATAGGTCCGAACCGCACACAGTTACAGCTTTTCCCGGATAATTCACAAAAATTAATTTCAGAAGCCAAAAAGAGTAATTTAGTACTTGATGGACCGCATCGTGCATTTCTGGTTCAGGGAGATGAGCTAAATGCTTTAAAGGAAATCCATCATCTGCTTTATACCGGCAATATCAATGTTTATGCTTCCAACGGCGTAACAGATGGTAAGGGAATGTTTGGTTATCTGATTTTTGTAAGACCAGAAGATTTTGATAGAGCGGTTTCCGTTTTAAATATATAAGTTTATTAAACTGTTGTTTCTAAATAGTTGTTAAGGATTTTATTAAAGAAACAAAATCTGTTTATCTATTCCGGATAACAAAACATCAGAAATGTTTAAAAGATAATTACTGAACGCACAGCTTAGACTATTTTTCAGTTACTGATTCAGTTTTTTCTTAGCATATAAATTGAAAAGAATAAATTCTATCTAAAAACCAATAAGGATGTATTATGATGTATAGATTAGTATTAATTATTATAATTGGTTTGTTATCATTTTCCTGTACTGAAAAACAAAATGAAAAAAATAATCTCGTAGAAAAAAGTATTGATTATTCAGCAGACGGAGTTCAATTAAAAGGTTTTTTGGTTTATGATAATAATGTAAAAGGAAAAAGACCTGGCGTATTGGTCGTGCACGAATGGTGGGGACTGAATGATTATACTAAAAGAAGAGCACGAATGCTTGCCGAACTTGGATATACTGCACTTGCTGTAGATATGTATGGTGATGGAAAAACTGCGGACAATCCCGAAGAAGCACAAAAACTTGCAATATCAGTATATCAAAATATAAAAGCAGGTGAAGACAGATTTTTAGCTGCATATAATTTTCTGAAAAATCAGGAAACAACCGATCCTGATTTAATTGCAGCAATTGGATACTGTTTTGGAGGCAGTATAGTTTTACAGATGGCACGGATTGGAATAGATCTTAAAGCAGTTGTTAGTTTTCATGGCGGATTGCAGCCGATTACATCAGCAGAAAAAGGAAAAGAAAAAGCATTTATTTTAGTTTGTAACGGCGCAGCTGATAACTCAGTAACTCCTGAACAAATTCAAAATTTCAAAACAGAAATGGATAGTGCAGGTGTTCATTATAATTTTGTCAATTATGAAGGAGCAACACACACTTTTACAAATCCGGACGCAGATAGTGTTGGAAAAAAATTTAATATGCCTGTTGCTTATAACGAAAAAGCTGACAAAGAATCTTGGCAGGAGATGGTAAATTTATTCAAACAGATTTTTGGTAAATAAAAATTGTTTATATACTTAAAAACAAAATGAGCTTCTTACAGGCTCATAGCAGAGCCTGTAAATAAAATTGAATTAATTATCCAAATTTTATCAGATCATACATTTCTTTTACCGCCTGTTTAATACCAACAAAAACAGATCTTGCAATAATTGCATGTCCAATACTAACTTCATCAACATCCTGTATTTCTCTGAAAACTTTAATGTTCTGATAATTCAAACCATGACCAGCATTAATACCCAAGCCTAATTTTTTTGCATGTTTAACAGAAGTTCTTATCCTGTCCAGTTCATCAAATTGTTCTTCTTCAGAAATTGCATTTGCAAAAATTCCGGTATGTATTTCAACAAAATCACTTTCTATTTCTGCAGCAACATCTATTTGCCTTATATCAGGTTCGATAAAAAGGGAAACTTCAATGTCATATTTATGTAACTCAGAAATTGTATCCCTTATTAAAGAAACATTATCAATGACATTAAGTCCGCCTTCTGTTGTAAGTTCTTGTCTTTTTTCCGGAACTATTGTGACAAGTTCAGGACCAACATCGCAAGCAATTTTCAATATTTCTTCGGTAGCTGCCATTTCAAGATTTAGTTTGGTTGTTATAAGTTCACGAAGCAATCTTACATCTCTTTCATTTATATGTCTTCTGTCTTCACGAAGATGAACAACTATACCATCTACTCCTGCTTGTTCAGCAAGCAAAGCAGCAGTAACAGGATCAGGCTGGGTTTCGCCTCTTGCATTTCGAATGGTTGCAATATGGTCAACGTTTAATGATAATCTCATCTTTACACCTAAAATATTTGTTTAATTAAATTTATAAATGATTCTACTCCAATTCCATATTCATTTGCCCTGAAACGTAATGTTGAAACAAAATCAATCGAGAACATAACACCGATATGAATAATAACACAATAATAAAATGACCTTGTTCTTAATGCAAGAATACCTAATGCAATACCGCCGAAGATCGCTCCTAGGGTTTCTAAAAAAGGTTTACCATTATGTAATATCACAAAAGGTATCATTTGTATCAACACAGAATAATAACCGAATTTTTCTTCAAGACCAAAAAGCATATATCCGCGCCACATAAATTCCCATGAAAACATATAAATCAACATACCGGCTTCATAAATTAAAAATGTATTCCAGTTAAGTCTCGCTCCCGGCAGATGAGGATATTTTTGAGCAAATGATGGAGATGCCGAGACAAACCAAATCAGAATTAACATTACAACAATAAAAACAATGGTTAAAAGAAATCCAAGCTTGTAATCACCTAATTGGAATCCATAATCTTTAAGATTTTCTTTAAAAAGAAGTTTTATAATTAAAACACCAAGAATCAAAAAAGTAAAGAAATCCCCGAGAAACCAATAAAAATATTCAATTAAATACGGATCAGAAAAAGACTGGAAATATTGAAAAAGATTTTCTCTAAAGAATCTCCTGGATGTAAAATAAAATGAAAAAGTTTGAAGAATCGCAACGGATAAAAAAATTATCGTAACTCTTTTATCCAATTCCTTAATTATTACTACCAGTTTTCTCAGTTCTTGAAGCAGCTTTGTCATTTAATGATTTATTGTAGTTTTATTTACAAAAATAGCCATTTTAAATCACACCAACATTAATAATTCTTGACAAAAAGGCTCATTAAATATATTTTAGCACTCGTCTTTTGAGAGTGCTAAAAAATAAAAAAAATCAAAAAAGGAGTTAAAAATGAGTGAAATTAAGTTAAAACCATTAGGTGACAGGGTAGTTGTTAAACCAGCCGCAGCCGAAGAAAAAACAGCTGGCGGAATCATATTACCTGATACTGTAAAAGAAAAACCAGTTGAAGGAAATGTTGTTGCTGTTGGTCCCGGCAAAGTTGCTGATGATGGTAAAGCAATCAAAATGGAAGTAAAAGTTGGTGACAGAGTTCTTTATGGAAAATACAGCGGAACTGAAGTTACTATTAATGGTGAAGAGTATCTCATTATGCGTGAGAGCGATATCTTCGGAATTTTAGGAAAGTAATTATTTAAATTATAAAGGAATAAATCATGGCAAAATTAATTGAATACAACACCGAAGCACGGGCAAAACTGATAAGCGGTGTTAATAAACTTGCAAATGCTGTCAAAGTTACTCTTGGTCCAAAAGGACGTAATGTAGTATTAGAGAAAAAATTTGGTGCTCCTACTGTAACTAAAGATGGTGTATCTGTAGCAAAAGAAATTGAACTTGACGATCCGGTTGAAAATATGGGCGCTCAAATGGTACGCGAAGTTGCTGCTAAAACCAGTGATGTTGCCGGAGACGGAACTACGACTGCAACTGTTTTAGCTCAGGCTATTTACAGAGAAGGTTTAAAAAACGTAACTGCAGGTGCAAATCCTATGGATCTTAAAAGAGGAATTGATTTAGCAGTACAAAAAGTAGTTGAATACTTAAAATCAGTCAGCAAAGAAGTTGAAGGAAGAAATGAAATTGCACAGGTTGGTGCTATCTCTGCAAATAATGATAAATCAATCGGCAATTTAATTGCTGATGCAATGGAAAAAGTAGGAAAAGATGGAGTTATTACTGTTGAAGAAAGTAAATCAGCAGAAACAGTATTAGATGTTGTTGAAGGTATGCAGTTCGATCGCGGTTATATCTCTCCTTATTTTGTAACCGATACAGAAACAATGGAAGCAATATTGGAAGACCCTTACATTCTTATACACGATAAAAAAATCTCTGCAATGAAAGATCTCTTACCAATACTGGAAAAAGTTGCTCAGCAAGGCAAAGCAATGTTAATTATTTCCGAAGATCTTGAAGGCGAAGCATTGGCTACATTAGTAGTTAATAAAATTCGTGGAACCTTGAAAGTTGCATCTGTTAAAGCTCCCGGATTTGGTGACAGGAGAAAAGCAATGTTAGAAGATATTGCTGTACTAACAAACGGAACTGTTATTTCTGAAGAGCAAGGTTATAAATTAGAAAATGCAACTCTTGATTATTTAGGCAGGGCTAAAAAAGTTGTTATTGATAAAGACAATACAACAATTGTTGAAGGATCAGGAAAAACTGAAGATATCAAGAAAAGAATTAATGAAATTAAAGCGCAGATTGATAAATCAACCTCGGATTACGATAAGGAAAAATTACAGGAAAGATTGGCAAAACTTTCTGGTGGAGTTGCAGTATTAAAGATCGGTGCATCCACTGAAATTGAAATGAAAGAAAAGAAAGCCAGAGTTGAAGATGCATTACATGCTACACGTGCTGCAGTTGAAGAAGGTATTGTTGCAGGCGGTGGTGTTGCTTTAGTAAGAGCAATGGATATTCTGGAAAAAGTAAAAGGTGATAATCTTGATCAGACTACCGGTGTTAAAATTGTTGAAAAAGCTTTAGAAGAGCCTTTAAGACAAATCGTTAACAATGCCGGGTTAGAGGGATCAGTTGTTTTACAAAAAGTTCGTGAAGGCAAAGATGATTTCGGATTTAATGCTGCTACGGAAAAATATGAGAACCTTGTAAAATCCGGTGTCATTGATCCGACTAAAGTTGCAAGAACTGCTCTTGAAAATGCTGCTTCAGTTTCTTCATTATTAATTACCACCGAAGCAGTTGTTTATGAAAAGAAAGAAAAAGAACCAGCTATGCCAGCAATGCCTCCGGGAGGTATGGGTGGAATGGACGGAATGTATTAAAATTCCATTAAGCTGTTATTTTTACAAGGCGAGGTTTCCCCTCGCCTTTTTTGTTTTTTTTAAGCATTTTCTCAGATGGCAAGGTATTTGCCTCAATTGTAAAAAAATATTCTTTGCTAATTTTTTAACAAGTAAATGAAGAATTCAAACGAAAATAGTTCAAAAACCGGTGAACTCATTACTGATAGAGTAATGTCCCCAGAACTTTTAGTAAGCAATTCAATAATGCAAATCGGAGTTCAGGAAAAAAATCCAAACGGTATGCAACTGATTGAAAGTAAATCAATCAGAATGTTTAATCTTGAAGAAAGTATAAACTCTGAAAAGAAAACTTATCTGCTTCAGTTTGATGAATCAATAACAACTTATATTGCTGCTGAAATAATAATAAAAAATCCATTCTTTAAAACTGATGACCGATTGTTAAGAGGATTAACAATATGGTATTTTGAAGATGAAGAAATTGGTCGGAATGATTTTAATCTGAAATTAAAAAAAGATTGGGAACTTGTTGAATTTGTCCAAAGCTGGGGAACGCCAATTCCCGGGTTCTGGAAATGTGGTGAAGTAAAGATTGAAATATTTTTAGAAAATCAGCAAATCATTAGATATAACTTTCAAATTGGTAATCAGGAAATAATTAATTTTGTTGATAATAATGAACAATCAAAAAATCCTTCCAATAAACAGAACACCCAACAACCAAAGAAATTAGAACAGTTTCAAAGAACTAACAGTGATAATAATTCAATCAAAAATCTGTTTGAAGAATTTGATAATCTGGTTGGACTTCAGAATTTAAAACAATCCTTAAAAGACTTTATTTCTTACCTTGAATTTGTTAAAGAGCGTAAAGCTCAGGGCATTGAAACTAATGAAAACATTTCGGCAAATTGCATTTTTTTAGGTAATCCGGGCACAGGTAAAACAACTGTTGCCAGAATCTTAGGCAGATTTTTTAAAGCTATCGGAATTCTTGAAAATGGTCACGTTGTTGAAGTTGACAGAACATCTTTAATCGGAGAGTATATCGGAGAAACTGCTCAGAAAACTGAAAAAGTAATTAATCAGGCATTAGGGGGAATATTATTTATTGACGAAGCTTATTCACTTAAAAGAGATAAAAGCTCGCAGGATTTTGGACAGGAAGCAATTGATATAATCATTAAACGAATAGAAGATTATAAAGATAAATTCTTTGTAATTGCCGCAGGATATCCTGAACCAATGGAAAATTTTATTAACTCAAATCCGGGATTAAAATCCAGATTTACACATCATTTTTATTTTGATGATTATAATTCGAATGAGCTTGCAGAGATCTTCAGGATTTTTTCTGAGAAAGAAAAATATACCCTTAACGAAAAAGCAGAGAAATTCCTGATAGAAATATTAGATTCATTGATTGATAATACGGACGGATCTTTTGGTAATGCGCGTTTTATCAGAAATCTATTCAGCGAATCCAAAATTGAGTTAAGTAAAAGATATCATTCGCTGGATGATGAGGAAAAAAATTTTACTAATCTTAATACAATTCTGGTTAATGATATCCAGTCAGCCTGGCAAAACATACATAACCGGAATAACTCAATCGTAAAATCGAATGAGAAGCTGGATCGTTATGTAAATGAAATAAATAACCTTGTTGCTCTGGATAATGTAAAAATCACTTTTAATAAAATAATATCTTCTATAAAAGTTGATAAATTAAAATCTGAAAGGTCAATTTCATCTATACATAAAATCTATAATTCAATTTTTATTGCTGAACCCGGTTCCGGAACTTCAACTGTTGCACGGCTTTTTGCTAAAAGTCTTTTTGCATCAAACAAATTATCAAAAGGGCAATTAGTTGAGATTGATAGCTCAACTTTTTATGGATTGAGTAAAATAGATGCCTACTTAGGTATTGATGAACTTTTTAAGCAGCTTAAAGGAAATGTTGTTTTGGTTAACGATGTTACTACTTCGCTGCAATGTGATAAGAATTTCAGTGATTCACTGCTGCAATATTTTCTAAAAAAACTTTATTTAACGGGTGATGATGTTGTTGCAATTTTAGCTGGCACAAAAAGCGAAATTAATTTTCTTGTTGAAAACTTTCCTGTTTTAGAAAGTCAGTTTCCAAATATTTTTGAGTTTGAACCTTATACGAACCGTCAGCTTCTTGAAATAGCTTTAAGTATTTGTCAAAAGAAAAATTATCAATTGGACGAAGGTGCCTGGCAGCAATTACTTGAATTGATAGATGAAATGCGAAAGGAACAAAACAGAAATTTCTATAATGCAAGATCAATTAAGGAATTATTGAACAGGGCAATTTCAATTCAGGAAGACAGGATTTTATCGATGCCTAATATTATGAGCGGAGATCTTATGACAATTACACTGGAAGATTTAACATTACTGAGATCAATGGAAAAATAATTTCCTGTTTTTCTTTCAATCTTTTTTATCTTTGTTTATTAATTTAACAGATACTTATGCTGGAATTAATCAAAATCACAAAAAAATTTGGAAACTTTACTGCAGTTGATAACCTGAATCTTAATATTCAAGCTGGTGATTTTTTTGGTTTTCTCGGACAAAACGGAGCCGGCAAAACTACCACTATTAAAATGATTACTGGGTTATATACTGCAACTTCCGGTAGAATTTTAGTAAACGGACTTGATATTAATAAAGAACCTGCCAAAGCAAAAAGACTGATTGGTTATATTCCTGATCAGCCGTTCTTGTATGATAAATTAACCGGACGGGAGTTTCTGTTTTTTAGCGGCGGACTGTATTCTATTGAAAAAGAAAAACTGAAGGTTAAAATTGATTCGATTATTAACGAACTGAAAATTGATAGCTGGATTGATAAAAGAACTGAAGAATATTCCCAGGGAATGAAACAAAGGATCGCTATTGCTTCTGCTCTTTTACACGACCCTAAATTACTGGTTGTTGATGAGCCTATGATTGGCTTGGATCCGCAAAGCGCACTAATTGTAAAAAACATTTTTAGAAAACTTTCAGAAAATGGAACCGCTTTATTTATGTCAACTCACAGTCTAAATGTAGCAGAAGAAATCTGCAGCCGTATCGGAATTATTAAAGACGGCAAAATGATATTTGAAGACAAAAAAGAAGTGTTAGAGGCTATTAAAGGTTCAGACCACAATAATCTTGAATCCTTATTTTTACATTTGACAAAATAATGAAATCAATATTTCACATAATAAAATATAAGCTACTAATTTTTCTGAAATTAAATTCAGAGATTTCACCGGGTTATTTATTTAAAGCATTAAGCTCATCAATTGTTTACGGAATATTTGCGTACGGATGCTATTTCTTCACAATGAACTCGATGGAGTACTTATTATCAGGAGTTAATATCGGTGCGTTTCTTTTTCACAGATTTATTGCAGTTATTCTTTTTATCTTTTTTATCACTATAAATATTGGCAACATTGTTGTATCATATTCAACGCTGTACAAATCAAAAGAAGTATTTTATTTTATCAGCAAACCTATCTCATTTACAAAAATATTTATCATCAAGTTTTTAGATAACTTTTTTTACAGCTCTTCAACTTTATTATTGATAGTTGGGGCAATTATGTTAGGTTACGGGATATATTTTAATCTTGATTGGTATTTTTATCCGATTTCCCTGATTGGTATTATTCTGCCATTTATGTTCACCGCCGGTTCATTAGGTGCAATTATTTTATTAATTGTCCTCAAACTTTCTTCAAAAATCGGAATGAAAAAAGTTTTAACTACTATCGGTTTAATCTATGCGATAAGTGTGTTAAGCTATTATTTCTTAAGCAGTCCTGCTGAAATGGTACAAAAGGTCTTTGATTATTATCCCAATATTAATGCATACTTTGGATTTCTTGATAATGATTTTTTAAAACTATTGCCAAACTACTGGGTATCAGATTCACTTTTCTGGATTTCCAAAGGAAGTTATGAAAGAGCTTTCCCGTTTATGTATGTAAATATTATTTCTTCAATTTCAGTATTTCTTATTGCAATATTTTTAGCACATAAATGGTATTATAAAACCTGGGCAGAATATTCTGTATCCAATTCTACTTTAAAATTAAAAGATAAAAAGGATTCTATCTTTAATTTAAAATCTTCTGTATTAAACGGAATCAACGAATCAATAGTTAAGCGCGAAATATTATTGTTTTTCAGAGAACCAAATCAATGGATTCATTTGCTAGTAATGCTCTTTTTAATTGTAATTTTTATAACCAGTATTGCCGGAATAGATATGACAATTTTAAATGCTTACAATGATTATTTCAGAACAGCGATTTATGTAGCGGTTACTATTTTTAATGTATTTCTTATCTCTTCAATCTCAATAAGATTTATTTTCCCGCTTATAAGTCTTGAGGGCGAAACATTCTGGAAGTTACGTACCGCTCCTGTTAACTTGAAGGATTTAATCTTTAAAAAACTTGCAATATATTTTTTAGTAGTTTTCTTTATAGGTCAGATAATAAGTTATTTTTCTAACTTTCACTTCCCAGTTGAACTTGCAATTATTGCCCAGATAAATATGGCTATCGTTACCGTTGCGCTTGTCAGTTTAAATTTCGGAATGGGAGGAATATTCTTGAATCTAAAAGAAAAAAATGCAATCAGGATTGCTTCATCTCAGGGTGCCTCAATAACATTGTTATTAAGCTTGATGTTTCTAATAATGATTGTAATAATTCTGTTTGTACCCGTATTTAATTTTTTTCAGGAAATAAAAAATGGTTACCAGGTTTCAAGAGTAAATCTGATGACCAGCACTTTAATACTTTTTATACTCACCTCAATCAGTTCATTCTTTTTTTTACGGGCTGGTTTCAAATCTTTACAGAGAGATATATAGAAAAAGAGTTCATACCTTATTAAGATATGAACTCTTAAAAAAACATTTATAACATTATTATTTGGTTAAGATCATTTTTCTGGTAGCAACAAAATTTTGTCCATCAATTCCAAATGCTTCAATTTTATAAAAATAAATTCCGCTGTTTAATCCATTTGCATTAAAACTAACTGTATGGTTTCCAGCCGTATAATTACTATTTATAAGTGTATTTACAACCTGACCGAGTAAATTGTATATCGTTAATTTAATTTTAGAATCAACAGCTAAACTGAAATTAATTTTTGTTGATGGATTGAATGGATTTGGATAATTCTGAGCCAGATTAAATTCTCTTGGCAGCTCAGTATTAATTTCTACTATGTTTGAAAAAGTATAGTGACCATTCAGATCAATTTGTTTCAGTCTGTAAGAATAGCTGCCCTGACCAACATTTTTATCAACAAAAGAATATTCTTTCTTTGATGTTGTAGTTCCGTTTCCGTTAACAAAACCAATTGCAGCAAATCCTTTACCTGAATTTCTTTGAATCTCAAATCCACTGTTATTTGTCTCGGTAGCAGTTATCCAGTTCAATATTACAGATCCATTTTGAACTTTTGCTGAAAAGCTGACTAGCTCAACAGGAATAGGAGCATCGGTAACATTAATTCTCAATGCTGCAGTTCCTCCAGTAGGACTTACTGTATTTACACCGCTTGGCCAGACACCATCAGCATCAGTAGCAACAACCGGATGTAAACTTCCATCAGCAAATAATCTTCTTTCTATTCTTCTTACACCATTTGGCAATACATTGGGAATTATAGTTCCCCAATAACCAACTTTATTTTCAACACTATCACGATAAAACATTGCAAACGAAGTTACAGGCGCCAGATCAATACCATCATTCTCAACAGTTGCACTTGCTATTGGTCTTCCGGAACCAGATACATTATCATACAAGAAAACAAAATCTTTTGATGTTGCTAAAGACTGACCGTAAATACCAGTACAAGCCGTATCGCCGGGAGCAGCACTGGAATAAAGATTTACGACTTTAACTGAATCCGGAAGAGTCAGACGAGTTGCAACAGTTGTACCGCCGGCACCATCATTAAGCCGGATTCTCATAAATATATAACTGCCCGGGACAAATCTTGCATTACCAGTTGGTTCGGTAATAAACCATCCTGTATAAGAACCTGTTGCATCTGTAGTAAATGATCCATAAGGTCCTGCATTTAAATCGGGCGAGGTTGTTCTGACAAAAGGACTATCAATACTGGATGGTACAAAGAAACAATTACCAGCACCATTTGTTGTCGGACTATCAGTTGAGCGAACAATCTGATTTATAAATCTATAAGTTGTATTTGGTAAAAGTCCATCAAGTTTAGCTCTGAAAACGAATGGAACTCTGTTGTTATTTGTTCCATTTAATCCTTGAATATACTGCGGTAAAATAACTGATGTTGCTGTTTGCGTAAAGCTCTCTGATGCGAGTAAACTCACAAAAACAATTATGAAAAATAAATTTAGTTTTTTCATTTTAAGCTCACTATTAGTTATTAAATAAAATTATTTATTATGAGTTGCTTTAATGTACTAATAATAAACTCTAATATCCTGAACAACCTGTTTTATCTTACTAAAATTAGTTTCTGAATAGCAACAAAATTTTTTGCTTATATCTGATTTAAATATTCTCCCCACTAAATTTTAATTATCGATAATTCTAATAATTCGATTTATCAGGTTTTTTAATTCTGAATAGCTGCTCAATAATTATTTTTTTATTTCCATTTTTCTTATCAGTTAATATATCACCAGTATCCTGCCATAAATCATTAGATTGAAAAACATCTTTTTCAAAATCGATTTTGTGCGAGTAGCTTTTTGAGTGAAGGGATTTCAAAAAATTAATTTCCGCTTCAGAAAAATCATCTGAGCGTAATCTGCTGTTTATAAGATTGGAATCAACAACGAAACTATCTATTAAAGAATAAGTAAAAATTTTATATAACTGCTCATTAGAATAGTTATATCTTTTCAGAATTTCATTACGAAATTCTTTCTTATAATAAAACTCTTTATTTACCAAATCATTTATCATCTCTGTTTTGATTCCTTCAGAATCCAATTTGCCTATTACAGATTTTGTTATTTCATAAGGCTCAGGAAGTATTACTGTTTGTTCAAAAACATTTTGAATAAAGAAAAGAGATAAAACTGTTATTAAAGCTGATGTTACCGGCGCAACAGCCCATCCGACAACCATTCTACCAAGCACTCTGAAGTTTATGGAATGAGGATCCTTTGCCAGTCCGGTTCCGATAATTGCTCCGATAAATGCCTGAGTGATAGAAAGCGGAACAAGTGGAATTGCAGGTAAATTATTTACTAACAAAAAGTGTTCGAAGCTTTGCGAAGTAAATAAAAAGAGTACTATTATCTCAGCTAAAATAGCTACAAGTCCGGTTATAGGAGATATTTTAGCAAAATCTTCACCAACAGTATCCATTACATTAGCGCCATAAGTAAAAATTCCTGCAGCAATTGCTACTCCACCAAAGAAAAATAATTGCTGTTCACTGGATAAAGTAAAAACACTGCCGATATTTAAATCCGGAAGATGTGCTGAACCAACAAACATCCCCATCACATTAGCAATATTATTTGCACCGAATGAATATGCAGCCAATGCTCCGGCAATAATAAGCCCGACTCGTGTATAAGTATCTAATTCTAAAAGATGAATTTTCCATTTGAGTACAGTATTCTTAATGATCTTGAATAAGATAAAACCAAATATTGCAGCAATAACCGGAGATGCAACCCAGCTAAATAAGATTTTATAAAGAGCATTGTTATCAGTTGGTGAACCTGTAAATAAGTTCCAGCCAATAATTCCGCCCAGTATTACTTGTGATGATGAAACCAGTACTTTTGCCCGGATCATCAAAATAATAGAAATACCTACAGCAACTGCAACAGCAAAACTTCCTGCTAAAGCATTTACAGATCCAAGGTCTGTTAATGTTTCTGTTGTTCCCGCACCGCTGATAACTGAACCAAGCACTACAAATATACCAGCTGTAATTGCAGCAGTTCTGAACTTAACCATTTTTGAAATAACTGCAGTTCCAAAAATGTTGGCTGCATTATTTGCACCGGCAGACCATCCAAGAAACAGTGCGCTTGATAAGAAAAATAATGCTGAAATGTCCAATTATACTCCAGCCTTTTAATTATTGCAATTGATAACCTGTCACAAACATCTTCAGACTGTTCAGCAATCCTTTCGATATGAAATGCAAAGTAACGAATATGAATTTTAAAACTCAGATCATTATCAGTTCTGTAAACAGCACGTTTAATTTTTTCTGCTATCTTATTTGTTTCTCTTCTATAAAACTGAACTTTAGTTACATAATCTCTTACTGCATCAATATTTCTGAAATAAGACCTGATACCACTGACAGTATTTTCAAGACAGGAAATCGAACTTTCAGCAAGTTCTAAAAAACCTGTTTTAAGTTCCGGCAATATGGTTGGGATCTCAACTGAGAACTCAAGTAAAGTATCTGCTGTAATGTTTAATGCCTTATCGCAGCTTTCTAATAATCCCAATACATCTCCGCGTGCTTCAGGAATCAGCGTTCTGGTATAAAGTTTTACCTCAATGTTCCTTCTTAAATCATCAGCATTTTCTTCAGTCTTTCTTAAATCTTTTAGATAACTTTCAAACTCAGTCATCTGATTGTCAAGATAGCATTTAATACCAAGCTTAAAAACTAATCCGCCTTTAATAACTAAATCGAGATACTCATCAATTTGTATCTCAAGTTTTCTGGTTTTTTTTAAAAACATTTTATTTTTCCCTAAAAAAGATTAATAAAACAGTGTAAGATACAACTCTTAAAATTCTTATACTTAAAATGTTCCGGAATTTAATAATACAAAATCTGCATCTTAATTGATCGTTGATAATAAAAACTATCCGGCAAGAATAATAATACCAGTTTATATGTTATAAATATTTTTAAATGTATTCAGGGGATTTATTATCAGCTTACCATTTGCTAAATGGTTTTTTAGTAAGCATCACATTATAATATTTTGGATCACCGGTAACTTCTTCACCGATCCAATCAGGCATTTCAATGTTTTCCGACTCAGATTTCAGTTCAATTTCAGCAAGAATCAGTCCATTATTTTCACCATAAAATTCATCAATCTCGAAAATATGTTTTCCATATTTTACAAGATGTCTTGTTTTCTCTATCAAACCTGGCTCGCATATATTTAATAACTCCTCAGCCTCAGTAACCGGAATCTCAGTTTCCCATTCATATCTGCTTTTACCGGAGCTATTTGTTTCTCCTTTGATCGCCTGAAATCCTCTATCATTCATTATTCGTATTCTAACACTTCTTTCGGGAACAGAAGAGATATAACCCTGTCTGATTCTTACTGATTTTTCGACGAAATTTCTAAATTCTCCTTTTACCAGAAACTTGCGTTCAATTTCAATTGCCATAACTTTTATATCCGTTCAACATTAAGAATTTAAATCTATTCTAAGAATTGCTTTTGAAATTCAGAATAAGAAATTCAAAAATATAATGCAAACAATTACAACAGCTAAGGAATATTTATATGCAGTATTACTAAAACTGATATATCCAGTTTTTATTAATGTCATCAATAAATGATTTTTCTTCAAGTATCTTAATACACTTATTATCCTGAATTATTACAGCCGTTAGTTTATTATTACCATAAGCTGTCGTATCAATATACATTGTGTTGCTGATTAAATCGTGATAAATTTCCTTTTTGTGTGTATGACCTACAATCTGAAGTTTTCCTATATTAAGTAAATTACCCCGCGTCCACAAAATACTATCCTGATTATCCAGGTCCTTTATTAAAAGCTCTGTTAATTCTTTATCATCTTTAACACCATCAGGTAAAAGTGATTTGTATTTTGCAGATAAGCCCGCATGCGAAATAAGGCAGTCATCAAGATTATAAAACAAAGGGAGGCTATCAATAAAATCAAGATGTTCATCCATCAAATTAATTTTATCTCTGTATGACATAAGAGTTGTTTCAGCTCCGTTGTAATTCCAGGATTTTGCCATCAGACTGAAAGGAATCCGCATATTACAATAAAACATATAATCGTGATTGCCAAGAGAGCAGAATATGTTTTCAGCAATTATATATTCAATAACCTGTGCGCTGAAATTTCCACGGTCAACCAGATCACCGACACAATAGATTGATATATCGGGATAAGTCTTCCTGATTTTTTCAACAAGTGCTTTTAGAGTATTAAAACAACCGTGTACATCACCAATTACAGCTACCATTGTTACCTAAATATGAAATGTTTCATTAGCATATTTAGTCAATTCATCTCTGAACTTCGGATGAGCAATTGAAATAAGTGCTTTAGCCCGTTCCTGAATTGTTTTTCCCCATAGATTTACTGCACCATATTCAGTTACAACATAGTCAACATCTCCTCTGGATGTAACTATCCCTGCACCTGGTTTTAATACGGGAACAATTCTGGAGATAGTATCATTTTTTGTTGTAGAAGGTAAAGCAATAATGGGTTTACCGCCTTCGGATTTTGAGGCTCCTCTGATAAAATCAACCTGACCACCTATACCTGAATAAAATCTTGTTCCTATCGAATCAGAACAAACCTGTCCGGTCAAATCAACTTCGAGTGCAGAATTAATTGCAACCATTTTATGATTCTTTGATATAATGAACGGATCATTTACATATTCCTGAGGATGAAATTCAATTATCGGATTATTATCAATAAAATCATAAACTTTTTTTGTTCCAAGAACAAAGCCTGCTATTATTTTCCCTGGATGCAAAGTTTTCTTTTCGCCATTTATTACTCCCGCATCAACTAAATCAATTATTCCATCAGAAAACATTTCGGTATGAATACCAAGGTCTTTTTTATCGTGCAGATACTTCATAACTGAATCAGGAATTGCACCAATACCCATTTGTAAAGTTGAACCATCTTCAATTAAATCTGCAACGTTTCTTCCTATTTTATCAAATATAGCAAGCAGTTCAGGAGTTGCATCCGGATCTACTTGTGGGAGCTCTTTTAGTTCTTCATCATGTTCAACAATATAATTAATCTTATTAATATGAATAAAACAATCACCCAGTGTCCTCGGCTGGTGTCTGTTTACCTGCGCAATAATAATCTTAGATTTTTCGGCAGGAGTTTTTATTGTACCAACATCAACACCATAACTGCAAAAACCGTGTTCATCCGGTGGTGAAACATTAAGAAGTGCAACATCTGTTTTTATTCTGCCTAATTTAAATAACAAAGGTACTTCAGAAAGAAAGATCGGTATAAATTCAGACCTTCCTTCATTCACAGCTTTTCTAGAATTAGCACCAATAAAAAATGCCTTATGCTTAAAATGTTTTTCCATTCCCGGCTGCAAATAAGGGAGTTCGCCCACAATCAGAATGTGATAAATGGTAACATTCTCAAGCTCATCTTTTCTTCTTACCAAAGCTCTGATTAATTCATTTGGTGCAGCACATCCGGGTTGAACTACAACTTTATCACCCGATTTTATATGCTTTACTGCTTCATCAGAGCTTACAAGTTTTTGATTATATATCCTCAGCAAATTAGTAGGAATAGGATTCTTAAGTTTTATTTCTTCAGTTGATGTCATTTCATTTCTCTTTAGATTCGTTGCATAAATTATTTAACTAATTACTTGAAAAAACATGCAGTCTTCGGTATTCTACATTAAAAGTATGAGCAATTGCTTCATTACAACAATAACCATTATATGTACATACACCTTTAGATAATCCCGGATCTCCGATCAAAGCATTTGACAGTCCGTTTTCAGCTATATTCTGTATATATCCTAATGATGCATTATTTAATCCATAACTTGCTGTTCGGGCAACAATAGCGGGCATATTTGGTACACAATAATGAATTACATCGTGCAGCAAATAAACCGGATCTGATTGTGTGGTTATTCTGCTGGTTTCTATACAACCTCCCTGATCAATTGAAACATCAACAATAACACTTCCCTTTTTCATTTGCTTAACCATTTCTTCAGTAACAAGATTCGGAGCCTTTTCACCTTTAATTAAAACAGCACCGATTAAAACATCAGCAAACTTAACTCCACGTGAAATGGTATATGGATTTGCCATAACAGTTGTAACTTTTTTTCTGAAGTTTATATCAATATTTCTGAGCCGGTTAAGGTTTTTATCAATCACAATAACTTGTGCTCCTCTTCCAACTGCTGCGCTTGCTGCTGTAACACCAACAACACCTGCTCCAAGTATAACTACAGCTGCAGGCGCAACACCAGTAATACCGCCTAATAAAATTCCACGACCGCCGGGAACAAAACTTTCTAAATATCTTTCGGCTTCCTGAATAGCTAATTGACCGGCAATTTCACTCATTGAATGGAGAACTGGTAATCTTTCATCTTCTTCAATCAGCTCATAACCAATAGCAGTAATTTTTTTCTTTAAGAGATTTTCAATTATATTTTTTTTACCAATTGCCAGATGAAGAAACGAAAAAAGAATCTGATTATCCACTAACATTTCAGATTCTGCTTCAGAAAGCGGGGCAACTTTAACAACAACCTCAGAACGCGCAAACGCTTCTTCAGCACTATAAACAATTTGAGCGCCTGTTGTGCGATATTCTTCATCACTAAAGTGACTGCCTAAACCAGCACCACTTTGAATAAAAACAGTGTGACCTGCTCTTACTAAGGCATCAACTCCTGCTGGAGATAATGCAACTCTTTTTTCTTCATAAAGAGTTTCTTTTGGTATTCCAAATCTCATCTAGTTTTCTCTTTTTTTTATTTCAAAAATACCAACGCCCTACAATATTAGCAATCAAATAAGGTTGATTTAAACCGGGGTTAAAGGTGATTTTCCGGAAAGAACTGCTGAAATATTCCTGGCAGCAAGTAGCGACATTTTATTTCTAGCATCGTTTGTTGCACTGCCGATATGTGGAAGTAATACTACATTAGTTAGTTTAAAAAGTTCAAGATTAAGTTTAGGTTCATTCTGATAAACATCAAATCCTGCTGCAAATATTTCTTTTCGCTTCAACATTTTAATCAAATAGGTCTCATCTAATACTTCACCACGAGCAGTATTTATTAATATTGCAGATGATTTTAGCAATTTAAGCTTTTCTTTATCTAACAGATTTTTTGTTCCAGCATTCAAAGGCAAATGAAGTGAAATTATATCAGATTTTTTCAGAATTTGATTTAAAGATAATTTTTTTGCAGCTAATTGTTTTTCAAGATATTCATTTTTATTGTTTGAATAATACAGAATCCTGCATCCGAAAGAGTGTGCTCTTTTTGCAATTTCAGTTCCGATTCTGCCAGCACCTAAAATTCCAAAATATTTATTTCGTAGCTCTACGCCTAATAAAAGCTTAGGTTTCCAGCCGACAAATTTTTTGTCTCTTACAAATTTTTCAGATTCCGGAATCCTTCTTGCACAAGCAAGAACCAAAGCGATAGCTAAATCAGCAGTTGAATCAGTTAATACATCAGGCGTGTTTGTTACGATAATTTTTTTACTTTTTGCATAATTGATATCAATATTATTAAAGCCCACGGCATAGTTTGCAATCACCCTGCATTTCTTCATCGAATCAATAACTTCTTTATCAATCTTATCCGTTAATAAAGAAATTAAACCATCACAATCTTTAACTGATTTAATTAATTCTTTGCGTGTAATTGGCTAGTCCTTTTTATAAACAGAAACTTCAAATCCTTTTTTCTTCAATAAATTAATTCCTGAATCCGGAATTTCTCTCGTAATAAATATTTTCATAATTCTCTATTGTTTTAAAACAAAAAGATTTCTGTTTTAAAGGCAAAAAGTCAAACTTAGTTGAAAATAGAGACTCCATTTTATCAGGCTGCTTTCTTTTGTTTAATCTTTAATTCTGTTTTTAAGGATGTTCTAAGCAAATGCAATTTTTCATAATTATTTA
>Ga0116185_1001200_pt1 | contig 26684 bp, 15 predicted proteins | sample AD_JPNNA7_MetaG_FD_89754 | JGI IMG/M metagenome (GOLD analysis project Ga0116185, IMG submission 89754) | Active sludge microbial communities of municipal wastewater-treating anaerobic digesters from Japan - AD_JPNNA7_MetaG | ecosystem: Engineered > Bioreactor > Anaerobic > Digestate | place...
GGCCTTCATGAGTCATGCTGGAGACGAAGAGAAACTTGCCGACCCGGAGTTCCGCCAGCTGATGGCGGTCAAGATTCTTGAGGGGATTGTGGACTACCTGAAGATGATGCAGGAATAAGTCTTACTATAGTTCATTTTGTTGCTCAGTTGTCTGACGGGAGATCATGAGTCCTCCGAGCCGGCGGTTCAGCATTTCAATGATCTTGCCGGGGGCGAAGCTGTAACCCTCGCCGGCAAGCGAGGTCACAAACTCATGATGACTTCTCCCGGCACGGTAGTCTGGTTCACGTCTTGGATGACGCAGGTACCTGGTGAACAGGGCTGGATCCTCAGCCAGGTTTAGTACAGCATGATACACCAGTTTATCACTCGCTTTTCGCATTGATGATCCCAGGATTTTACGGTTGCCGATAGTAATGTCAGAGATTCCCCTGGAGTACAAGTCGCTCACACCCATATTCGACAATCCTTCAATAACAACACTGTTGACCATGCTGAAAAATTTTCTGAAGTTGAACATAGCCGGGAAGTGTTTTGCAACGGTAAAAGCGACTGTTGCCGGGGTAAGTATCACTGTTTCGCCTCCGGATGGTCTTCTGGTAACACGCAGGTTGTCGGCCTTAACTGCTTTCATGCACAGACTGGATTCAATACTGTTCGACTGTCCCAGCACAATGATCATCTCCTGCGGCTGCCAGACCAAAACCCCCGTGGCACCCTCACTGAACAGAAAGGCATCGGGAAGGTCATAATCTGAAAGTGTCACCTTCATAGGGAGAGAGCGTCTTACTATGTTTCGTCGTTCATGGTTGAAATGTCTGTTTAAGGTACAGAATAGGGATATCAGATGATTCTTCAGAATGTTCCATACAGACTAATTCTTTCTGTATTACAAAATACCTGGCTATAGAAGTAAAAACCATGACGATTTGTAGCAATCTTCCTGTTCAGCTGAAGTACAGGCGTACCATGGGTTACTCTGAAATATCCCTGCAACCGTTCATCAGCTCTGATAGCCTTAAGCTGTTGCTCCCCGCCCAAAACCTCAATCTGATATTTACGTCTGAGGATGTCAAAAAGTGAATTATTCTCAAACTTTTGCTGACTGAATTTCGGCATATTTATATTTGGTATCATGGTTATATCAAAGAATACTGGTTCATTATATACCAGACGCAGCCTCTCAAGATACCAGCAGCCCGCCTCATTTTCTCTTGAGGTTATGTTAAAAGAGAAGGCACTCTCCCATTTACGAAGTTCAGGTCCGCATATTATTCTTGTGATCAGGTTTTCTCTTCCAATTGCTGAGGTTGTTCCTGTAAACGAAAGGATACCGATTCCGATTGGTTTGCCTTTGACAATACTTCCCTTTCCTTGCTGACGCAGAATGTATCCCTCATTCGTCAGTCGGTCAAGGGCTTTACGTATAGTTGGCCGTGTCACTCCGTGCAGATTGCTTAGTTCGTTTTCCGATGGCAGCAGATCCCCTTCGGCATACACCCCATCAATTATATGGCTCCTTAACAGCTCATATATCTGTTTGTGAATCGGAAGCTTTTTTGGGCTTTTCATGACTATGATCTTTTCAGCAATAAATCAGGATCATATGAATTCAATACAAAGATATTGAATGAACATGTAATTACAAATTCTATTGCTATCTTATTTGTGATTAGATGATATATTTAATATGCAGCTAGTTACAAAACACATAGACAAAAATGAAGTATTTATTTAATTTCACTTGTAATTACAAGTTATTGTTGTACTTTTGAAAAAAATAGATTATGGCTATACCTGTCATCATGCCCAAGCAGGGCCAATCAGTGGAAAGCTGCATTATTTCTGAGATAAGGAAGAAGAAAGGCGACAAAGTAACGAAGGGAGAGATCCTGTTTATTTATGAGACTGACAAGGCCACCTTCGAGGAGGAAGCACCGGCGAATGGTATTTTGCTGGATTTTTTTTTCTCGGAAGGGGATGAGGTTCCAGTTTTCACTAACGTATGTGTTATCGGAAGCGAGGGAGAAAGCGCTGAAGAGTTTCGGCCAGGCAGTGATTCGGTAAAGCAGGATAGTGTAAATGAGACGGCAAAACCAGAATCAGTTATGACGGAAGCAGAAACTGGTATTTCCTCCGGTTCGCCTTTCTCCTCCGACATTCCGGCAGGGATAAATTCTCCTGCATCACCACGGGCCCGTATGATTGCAGATAAATCAGGGGATAGCCTCTCCGGGCTTAAAGGAACAGGCCCCGGTGGTAGGATAATCGAAAGAGATGTCAGGTCTGCAGGAGGAAGAGTAAAACATACACCTCTTGCACGTAAACTTATAAGAGAAAATCCCTCCCTACATGCCAATTCGGGTACCGGGCTGGCAGGGAGCGTGAGAGGCTTAGACCTGATACTGGATCAGCAGCCTGGTGCTGAAGAGTTCCGGATAAAGCCTCTGACTAATATGCGCAAGCTGATTGCAAAGGCGATGTATGGGTCGCTTCAGAATTCTGCCCAGTTGACTCATCACCTGGGGGCTGACGCAAGGCGCATAACAGAATTGCGCAGAAAGGTCAAGAAGGCCATGGAATCAGGTTCTTCGTCGGATATTACGCTGAATGACATGATCTGTTTTGGGACCATTAAGGCGCTGAAAGAATATCCTCAGGTAAATGCTCACTTTATGGGTGACAGCATGAAGTACTTTTCTGGAGTGCATCTTGCAGTAGCTGTAGACACAGACAGGGGTTTGATGGTGCCTGTTGTTCGTAATGCTGATGCCCTCTCAATTACAGAGTTATCAGCCAATATAAAGGAGTTGGTCTCAGCATGCAGGAAAGGCAGTATTGACCCGGATTTACTCTCAGCAGAAGCAGCCTCATTCACAGTCTCAAACCTTGGAAGCTACGGTGTTGAGATATTCACCCCGGTGATAAACCTCCCACAGGTGGCTATCTTGGGCGTAAACACGATAGTATTGCGGCCGAAAGACTTGGGAGAGGGGATAATCGGTTTTGTTCCATACTTGGGTCTAAGTCTTACATATGACCATCGTGCGATTGACGGTGGTGAAGCAACACGATTTCTAAAACGGATTGCAACTGAGATTGAAAACCTGGAATTTTAGGTTTGAAAATGAAATATTAAGAAATAAGAATATATATATGGAAAACAAATTTGACCTTGCAATTCTAGGGGGAGGCCCTGCTGGTTATGTTGCAGCAGAAAGAGCAGGAGACAGGGGGCTGAAAGTGGTGCTTTTTGAGAAAAGTGATATTGGAGGTATTTGCCTCAATGAGGGCTGCATTCCTACCAAGACCCTCCTTTACAGTGCCAAGCTTTACCACAATGCATTAAACGCTGGAAGATACGGGGTTTCAGCAGAGGGGATAACATTTGATTTTCAAAAGATGATGGCAAGGAAAAACAAGGTGGTAAAAAAGCTTGTATTGGGTGTAGCCGCAAAGATGAAGCAGAATAATGTTCTGGTAGTAAAAGGGGAAGCTTACATTGAAAACCGGACTGCCAATGGCATTCGAATCAGAGTGGATGAGACAGAATTCCTTGCTGTAAATCTCCTTATTTGCACTGGCTCGGAAACATTCGTCCCAAAGATCCCCGGTCTTGAAGCTTCTGGAGATATAATTTTAACCAGCAGGGAGGCGCTGACGCTTAGTGAGGTTCCTGATTCCTTGATAATAATCGGTGGAGGCGTCATTGGTATAGAGTTTGCCAGCCTGTTCAATTCCCTCGGATCAAAGGTTATGGTAATTGAAATGCTTGATGAGATTCTTCCGGGAATGGACCGCGAGTTGACCACTATGGCCCGTGAAATTTTTTCGAAAAAGGGAATAGAATTCAACCTATCATCGCAAATAACCAGAGTTAATGGTAACGAGGCCATATTTGAAAAGGATGGTAAGTCATTCTCAGTCAAAGCTGATAAGATTCTGGTCAGTGTTGGAAGAGTACCCGTAACAATAGGATTTGGACTTGAAAACATAGGAGTTGAGCTCATCAGGGGAGGAATAAAGGTTAATGACAGGATGAGGACAAATATTCCCAATGTGTTCGCAGCAGGGGATGTTACCGGATTTTCCATGCTCGCACACACCGCAAGCCGTGAGGGGGAAGTGGTTGTCAATAATCTTACCGGAGGCAATGACCGTATGCGATATAATGCTGTTCCCGGCGTTGTTTATTCAAATCCTGAGATTTCTGGCACTGGTTTAACAGAAGAAGCTGCCAGGGAGAAAAAGATAGACTACAGGGTAGCAAAATTACCCATGACATTTGCTGGTCGTTTTATAGCCGAGAACGAAGGAGAAACAGGTCTCTGCAAGGTAATCGTGGGTGCACGCAATCAGGAGGTTCTTGGCGTCCACATTCTGGGGAATCCTTCAAGTGAACTGATTTATGGAGCATGCATGGCCATTGAGGCAGAAATGACTCTGAGTGAACTCCGGGAGATCATCTTCCCTCACCCTACGGTATCCGAGATTTTAAGGGAGACTTTCTTTGCATTCTGAATTCAGATTTTCATAAATAAACCGAACTTCAAATAATAATTACGATGCCCAAGAAACAGTTGATTGATCCTGACAAAGTCAGAAAGCCGGGATCACTGGAATTTAATTCAATACCCCTTAACCAATATCAGAAAACAGTAGCTGATGAGAGGGGTAACTTTACTGATGAGGAACTGAAAAGGATTTATCATGATATGTTCGTTATCAGGGAATTTGAAACAATGCTTAATCAGATAAAGATTACAAATGAATATGAAGGGATAAAATATAACCATCCGGGACCGGCGCATCTTTCCATTGGACAGGAGGCCGCAGCTGTGGGAATGGCTTTCACCCTTGAAGTCGATGATTTTATTTTTGGTTCCCATCGCAGCCATGGTGAAATTCTTGCCAAAGGACTGAGCGCGATAGCACGGCTTGGCGAAGCCGAACTGAACAGCATTATGGAATCATTTTTTGGCGGCACAATACTCAATATTGTCAGGAAAGGTTTTACCGGTGATGTAAAGAAACTTGGCCGCCGTTTCCTGATATACGGAACCCTTGCAGAGATTTTTGCCAAAGAATCCGGCTTTAACAAGGGTCTCGGAGGAAGTATGCATGCCTTTTTCACTCCGTTTGGTATCTATCCCAACAATGCGATTGTCGGTGGCAGCGGTGATATTGCGGTTGGAGCAGCACTTTACAAGAAGATTAACCGTAAGCCAGGATTAGTTGTAGCAAACATAGGTGATGCATCATTGGCCTGCGGCCCGGTATGGGAAGGGATTTCATTTGCGGCAATGGATCAGTTCAATAAGCTTTGGGAGGGTGATATGAAAGGTGGCTTGCCAGTAATAATCAATATCATGAATAATCACTACGGTATGGGCGGACAGACATGCGGTGAGACGATGGGGTATGGCATCGCAGCACGCATAGGCGCAGGAGTGAATCCACAGCAGATGCATGCAGAACGGGTTGACGGGTACAATCCGCTTGCGGTTATTGATGCTTATCGTCGTAAGCGTAAAATCATTGATGACAAGCAGGGTCCGGTCTTGCTCGATGTCCTTACATACCGTTATTCAGGCCACTCGCCATCTGATGCATCCTCATACAGATCAAGGGAGGAATTGGAAGCATGGCAGTCACATGATTGCATCAAGGGCTACGGTGATCAGCTTGTTGAAGCAGGAGTATGTACAATCGAAACTCTTGAGGCAATAAAGAGTGACGTGAAGAGCCTCATACTTGAGATGCTGAAGCTTGTTGTTGATGATAATATCTCACCGAGGATGGATCTTGATCGTCATCCTGAGAAGATAGGCGAAATGATGCTGTCAGGTCTGTCAATTGACTCATTTGGTGACGCCACTCCTGAAGTGAATCATAAAATGGAGGATAACCCAAGAGTTCAGCAGATTGCCAAAAGGCAACGTTTTGCCTTCGATAGTAACGGTCACCTATTCTCCAAAATGAAACAGTATCAGTTGAGGGATGCTATTTTTGAGGCAATAATTGATCGGTTCTATAAAGATTCATCATTGGTGGCATACGGAGAGGAGAACCGTGATTGGGGAGGCGCCTTTGCTGTCTACCGAGGCCTGACTGAGGCTTTGCCTTATCATCGTCTTTTTAATTCCCCTATCTCTGAAGGTGCTATTGTCGGTACCGCAATAGGCTATGCCATGTGCGGCGGCAGGGTTATTCCTGAAATAATGTACTCCGACTTTCTCGGTCGTTCAGGTGATGAAGTGTTTAACCAGTTACCAAAGTGGCAGGCTATGAGTGGCAACCTGCTCAGAATGCCTGTGGTACTCAGGGTTTCCGTGGGTTCCAAATATGGGGCCCAACATTCGCAGGACTGGTCTTCCCTGGTTGCACATATCCCGGGACTGAAGGTTTGTTTCCCGGCAACGCCTTATGATGCGAAGGGGCTTATGAATTCTGCTCTGCAGGGTTCCGACCCGGTGGTTTATTTCGAAAGCCAGAGGATTTATGATATAGGCGAAATGTTTCACAAAGGCGGGGTGCCGGAGGGATATTATGAGATACCTTTCGGTGAGCCTGATATTAAAAGAGAGGGGAATGATATAACAATCCTTACGGTCGGAGCCACGCTGTACCGGGCAATAGCTGCAGCAGAAATGCTTCAGGAGAAATATGGAATGAGTGCAGAGATCATTGATGCCCGTTCACTGGTGCCTTTTAATTATGAACCGGTGATAAATTCGGTCAGGAAAACCGGAAGAGTGATTATTACCGGTGATGCAAACAGCAGGGGATCATTCCTGAATGATTTTGCAAGCAACATTACTGAACTGGCCTTTGATTACCTGGATGCGCCCCCGGTTGTTGTGGGATCCAGAAACTGGATAGTACCTGCTCATGAGCTGGAGAAAGCCTTCTTCCCACAACCTGAATGGATTATTGACGCAATCCATGAGAAAATAGTTCCACTTAAAGATCATACACCGGTGTCGAACTTCACTAATCTTGAAAAGATACGCAGAGCAAAAGCAGGCATCTGAAAAACCGTTAGATAGTTAAAAGTGAAATGCAAATGAGCTTTTACAGAAAGTTCCCCGACAGAATAAAACTGATTGAAACAGCAATTATGCCGAAAGGGGGAGATGTTGCCGAGGTGAATGCTCACCTTCATACACCCTATTCCTTCAGTGCATTTGACAGCGTAGGCCAGGCGCTTGATATAGCCGCTGCAGAAGGCATCAAGGTAGCGGGTATCAATGACTTCAATACAACTGATGGTTTCAGGGAATGGGCGGAAGAGTCTTTGAAAAGGAACATTTTTCCCCTTTTCAACATAGAGTTCATAGCACTTAGCAGAGAAGATCAGGGGAAGGGTATACGTATAAATGATCCACATAACCCGGGCCGTATTTACCTAAGTGGCAAAGGACTTGCCATTGAGAATGATTTATCACGCAGTTATATCGACCACCTGAATGATATAAAGGCTGAGGCAAACAAGCATACGGAGATGATTTGCAGTAAGCTCAACGAACACCTTAATGCCTGCGGTGCACCATTTTCAATCAATTTCAGGGAGGTTGCCGATGAACTGACCCTTGGCAACATTCGGGAACGCCATCTCGCTAAGGCTCTGCGATTGAAGATTGACAAACACTTCACCCATGATTATGAGAAATTGGATTTTTATTCGAAGATGTTTAACGGCAAGTCGCTGAAGTGCAATACTGGAAATAGGGCCAGCGTGGAAAACGAAATCAGGGGTAATCTCTTTAAAGCCGGAGGAACTGCATTTGTTGCCGAGAATCCAGATTCATTTTCTGAAGTCTCTGATATTGTTAGCCTTATATATAATGCAAGAGGGATCCCTACTTATCCTTTCCTGGCTGACAATCCGCAAGGTGAGTTCACTGAGTTTGAGGCAGACCCGGCAAAGGCAATTGATACACTAGTACGCAAGGGAATCTTTTCTGTGGAATTCATTCCTGCAAGGAACAGTATCAAAATTTTATCGGAATATGCCGGTTATTGCTGGGACAGAGGAATGGTGGTAACCTTCGGAACAGAACATAACACTCCCCGCATGGAGCCACTCCTGGTTAGGGCAGCTGAAAATACTGACCTGACGCCGGTACTGAAGGAGATTAACTACAGGGGGGCCTGTTGTATTGCCGCTCACCAGTATCTGACAGCAATCGGAGAAAGACGATGGCCATTGCATGTTCCTGATAAGGTGGAACGTGATGAATTAATTAAACTGGGACATTCCCTAATAAGCCAAACAATCAATAGGTAAAAATGAAAGAACTTGAGGAACTGATAAATATATCCCGTTACTACGGCGAAAGAAAGGAATATGTTGTCGCGGGAGGTGGGAATACCTCCTACAAAAGCAACGACAAGCTTTGGGTCAAAGCAAGCGGTTATGCCCTTGCCGCAATAACTGAAGATGGTTTTTCAGTACTTGACAGGCAGAAACTTGGCCTTATTTCAGAGAGAGATTATAGTCCAGATCCTGTTGAACGCGAACAGCAGGTTAAAGTTGACACTGAAGCTGCTCTGATTACAAAGGATAAGCGCCCTAGCGTGGAAGCCTTATTACACAATCTGATATCGTACCGTTTTGTGGTCCATCTTCACCCTGATCCTGTGAACGGAGTGCTCTGTAGTAACAATGTTGAGAAATACATTGCGCCTCTGTTCGGTAAGGATGCTATTTATATACCTTTTATAGACCCGGGATATGTGCTTTTCAAGGAAATTGAACTCAGACTCCGGAGATTAAAGGATGCTTCAGGGTCAGATCCTAAAGTAATTGTCTTGCAGAACCATGGCATCTTTGTCAGTGCTGATACCATCGATGAGGTCAAAACTATTTATGACCGAATAATGGGAAAGATTTCAAATTATATCAACGAGGCAATACCTTTGGAGAGTTTCAGCGTTAATCCTGTGGCTTCAGCTTTTGTGCCTGCTATTCGAGCCATTGTGTCAACCGATGAAGTGAAGACACTTAATGTGATGAACAGTGCTCTTATTGATTACTTTATCAAGGACACTGGGAGCTTCAGTAAAATTTGCAGACCATTTACTCCTGACATTAATGTCTACTGCAAGTCAGAATACATCTTCATTGACAGATGGGATACTCCACAGCAAATAATTGAGCAATTCAGGGAGAAGTATGCGGAATGTCTGTCTGAGAAGGGATTTCAACCTAAGATTGTTCTGGTAAGGGGCTTTGGTCTAATAGTTATAGGTGACAATGCTGCTCAGGCTGAAATAATTGCAGATGTTTTTGGCAGTCAGCTTGCCGTGGCCTGGTATGCGGAGTCATTCGGCGGTCAGCATTTCCTCTCAGATGAAAGCATTGAAAAGATTGACTCCTGGGAGGTAGAGAACTACAGGCGTAAGGTGCTGGTGAAAGATTCAGTTGGAAGAGTTAGGAACAAGATTGTTGTTGTAACTGGCGCCGCCATGGGTTTTGGCGAGGGCATTGCCCGCATAATGAAAGAAAATGGTGCCAATGTTATTCTGGCAGACATTAATGAACAGGCAGGCAGGGAGACTGTAACTTCTCTCAATACGATCAGCAATAGTAGCAGAGCTGTGTTTGTGAAAACAGACGTTACCTCACCTGAATCGGTGAAAGCGTTGATCTTTAAGTCTGTATGTAAGTTTGGAGGACTCGACGTATTTATAAGTAATGCAGGCATTTTGCGTGCTGGAGGACTTGATGACATGACTCCGGAGATCTTTGAACAAGTGACTAAAGTTAATTACAGTGCTTTCTTCTATTGCACAAGGGAGGCTGTCCCGGTGATGAGACTTCAGAATGAACATAATTCAAAGTTGTTTGGCGACATCATTCAGATAAACTCAAAGTCGGGTTTATCAGGCAGTAGAAAAAATTTTGCGTATTCGGGCGGCAAATTTGGGGGTATTGGTCTGACCCAATCTTTTGCTCTTGAGCTTGCACCTTACCGTATCAAGGTTAATGCCATCTGTCCTGGCAATTATTACGAGGGTCCTCTGTGGAGTGATCCTGTGAAAGGATTGTTTGTGCAGTACCTTAATAGAGGCAAGGTCCGAAAAGCGAGAACGGTTGAGGATGTGAAGGCACACTACCTTGCACAGGTCCCGCTGGGGAAAGGGTGTACTCCTGCTGATGTTGCAAAGGCGGTTTTTTATGCTATTGAACAAGAGAATGAGACAGGCCAGGCTATACCGGTGACAGGAGGTCAGATAATGATTAATTAAAATCAGAGTTAAGAGATGAAAACAAGAGCTGTACGCCTTTACGGCAAAAGGGATCTTCGCCTTGAAGAGTTTGATCTTCCGGCAATAACTGATGATGAGATTCTGGCAAAAGTGGTAATTGACAGCATCTGCCTTTCAAGTCACAAAGCCGCAAATCAAGGCTCGGAACATAAACGGGTTCCCTCTGATATTGCCCGGAATCCTGTTATCGTGGGGCATGAATTTGCCGGTGAGATTCTTGAGGTGGGAGCGAACTGGAAACATAAATACAGACCAGGTCAAAAATACTCAATCCAGCCAGCAATCTATTATGAGGATGGTCCGGTAGGAATTCTGAGTGCCCCAGGTTACTCTTATAGATATATAGGGGGAGATGCCACTTATGTGATAATACCAAAGGATGTGCTTGTTCAAAATTGCCTGCTTGTGTATGAAGGACCTGGATATTACCCAGCCTCACTGGCTGAACCGCTGAGTTGTGTCATAGGAGCAATGCATGCATGTTATCACACTTCTCCCGGCTCGTATGTCCATGAAATGGGGATTGTCCAGGGAGGTAAGATGGCAATTCTTGCAGGGGCTGGCCCTATGGGACTGGCAATGGTCAACTATGTTATCAACCGTGAAGACCGCAAACCATCACTATGTGTGGTCACTGACATCGACCAGGCACGTCTTGACCGTGCTTCACAGATTGTCACAACGGAGAAAGCCAGATCGGCTGGTATTGAGCTCAGGTATGTAAACACTTCACTTGCCGATAATTCAGTCAGAGCACTCAGGGATCTAACCGGCGGAACCGGCTATGATGATGTCTTTGTGCTGGCACCTGTAACATCAGTTATAGAACAGGGTGACGCTCTGCTAGCCTTTGACGGATGTCTCAATTTTTTTGCCGGACCCACAGACCCGGATTTGAAAGCCAGGATGAATTTCTATAATATCCATTACTCCTTCACTCATGTAGTTGCTACATCAGGGGGGAATAATGACGATATGGTTGAAGCTCTTGAGGTATTAAACAAAGGGCTTGATCCGGGAGGACTTGTGACCCATATCGGAGGATTGGATGCAGTGGCAGAGACAACACTCAACCTTCCATATATACATGGTGGAAAGAAACTGATCTATACTCATATAAATATGCCACTTACTGCTTTGACTGATTTTGAAAAGCTTGGTGAAAAGGATCCTTTCTCAGCAACGATGGCTCAGATTTTATACAGACATGATGGAATATGGAATCTGGAGGCAGAGAAGCATTTAATGGAATACTATAATAATCCTGCTGCACTATAAAGCCCCTTTCCCCGGAAGCATTTAATGGAATACTATAATAATCCTGCTGCACTATAAAGCCCCTTTCCCCGGATGTAATGATCATTGATCGTTGGTCTGCAAGTGAATTTGTATTCTTATCAGAGCCTTATACATAGTAAATGTAGAATGAGTATGATGCTAGGGTTGAATTTTCAAACAATTTAAAGCTAAGAGAATACTACGAAGACTCTCAATACAGATCTGCATTTCCATTGTAACCCTTTCTGAACTCATTTGGTGATAATTTTACTTTATCTTTAAATAGTTTGCTAAAATAGCAGATAGAGCAGAATCCTAGGTTGCTTGATATTTCTTTAATACTAAGATCTGTATTAGCAAGAAGATATTTGGCTTGATTTAGTCTTAAAGAGGTATGGTATTGCATAGGAGACAATCCTGTATATTTTTTAAATGATTTCCTAAATATTGAATAGTCCACCTCAAGGTTATTAGCGATTTGTTCAATGTTTACATTCGTATGTAAACTATCTCTTAATATTAAACAAGCTTTCTGGATAAGGTTTTCAATAGGTTTGTGACTAAAATTTTCATTTTTCTTAATCGAAACAATTTGCCCAAGAATATGAATAACTAATCCGGAGCAGACTTGATGGTATCCTGGTTTTTCATTTGCAACCTCATTAAAGATTTCATTGAAATCTCTTAGGATCGAATCATGAAATCCGATTTGAAGAACATTGATGTCACGTAATATCTCTGATGAAGTAACAAGCTTATCAGCTAATTGCCCTTTGAAGCCAACATAATGTTCATGCCAACCTAAATCTCTTATAGGCCTGTAGCGATGCCAGACATTAGGATGGATCAAAATTACTGATCCGGCTTTTATATTAAAACGCCCCGATTTGGTTTCCATGATTCCAGCACCATCCGTAATATAATTTATCTGGTACTCCTGCAAGATCCGTCCGTGAGCCCATTGGAAATTATATCCTGTAGGATGACCTTTGGGAGGGTAGTCAGTGTTAGGATTTATATGTGCCGATCCTGCCACCATAATATACATACCCCACTGACTGTCTCCTGGATTATGAGTGAGGTATTTAAACACATGTTTTACTGTTGGTGCCATTATATATAAATATCGTCCAAATTATGTAAATAAAAAATCCATTGGTTTAGTCTTAACATCTATGAGTAGAAAATATTTCATATAAATATGAGCAATCCAATGGTAAATATAGGAAAAGAAGTTCATAAAACAGAATTTCTAATCACAATTTTAAATTAGGCTTTTTTGTATCAAACAACTTTTATAGTTATTTTATAGATTCCATTTTATATAACTAATTTCTCATTTTGCTAATTGACAACCATTATATAGTCTGATATATTTGATACAGACACAACCAATAACTGATTACACTGATGGATCCCATTTTAAGTATTGCAATAATGAGCCTTGGTAGCATTTGTGCTGCAAGCTTTTATGTGCCAATCAGAAAGATCAAGGGGTGGTCATGGGAATCATACTGGTTGGTACAGGGAGTCTTCTCATGGATTATTGTGCCAATACTCTTTACATGGATCACCGTTCCTTCAGGTACGTTTGGCAATATTGTCAGCCAGGCAGCTTCATCGTCCAAATGGATGGCAGTATTTTACGGAGCGCTTTGGGGTGTCGGTGGTCTAACATTCGGACTAACCATGAGGTACCTCGGAGTAGCTCTCGGTCAGTCTATAGCTCTTGGGTTGTGTGCAGCTATTGGCACCCTTATTCCTCCGGTATTGGCCGGAAAGAATCTTTTTGCAGACCGAGCAGGTATACTGATCCTGATCGGTGTAACAATCAGCCTAGTTGGTATTTCAATAATAGGCTATGCCGGCAGCTTGAAGAGCAAGAATATGTCAGAGGAAGACAAGAGGGCAGCGGTGAAGGACTTTGCACTTAGAAAAGGAATTCTCATTGCCATCCTGTCAGGTGTGATGAGTGCCTGTTTTAATTTTGGACTTACTGCAGGCGAATCGCTCAGACAGGCTGCTCTGGCAAACGGGACTAATCCTCTGTTTGCTAAGAACCCGGTGATCATGTTTGTTACATTTGGCGGATTTATCACTAATCTTATATATTGCCTATTCCTGAACATTAAAAACAAAACATATAAGGATTACCTGTCGGTGTCACGACCAATCCTCCTCAATAACCTGTTGTTTTCAATTATTGGAGGCACCTTGTGGTACATGCAATTTTTCTTTATGGGCATGGGAGAGAGCAAACTCCCGGCAACCATGATAGCATTTTCTTGGAGCATACTCATGTCTCTGAACATAACATTCAGCAATATCTGGGGGATTTTGCTGAAAGAGTGGAAGGGAGCAGGCAGGAAGACAATCACCGTTCTTGTGAGCGGGCTTATTGTACTTGTCCTCTCCACATTTGTGATCAAGCTATAATATCAGATAATCAAGTATAATATTTATTATTTATTATGACCAAACAAGAGATAATAGAGGCGTACGCTCATGCAAGGGAGCAATATGCTGTTGTTGGGGTGGATACAGATGCTGTACTTGACAGGCTTGACAAAATAAATATCAGTATGCACTGCTGGCAGACAGATGATGTGAGTGGTTTTGAGACACCTGATGCTGTTCTTGGGGGAGGAGGCATACAGGCAACCGGCAACTATCCGGGCAAGGCGCGTACGATTGAACAGCTGAAAATGGATATTGAAAAAGTGATGAGCCTGCTGCCGGGGAAACAACGTCTCTCATTGCACGCCATCTACGGTGATTTCAAAGGTAAAAAAGTGGATCGTGACGAAATTGATATTGAGCACTTTCAAGGATGGATAGAATGGGCAAAAAAGCTTGGTATCGGTCTTGACTTCAATCCTACATGTTTTTCGCATCAACTTGCAGATGATGGTTTTACTCTGTCAAGCAAAAATGAAGAAGTGCGTAAATTTTGGATTGAACACAACATACGTTGTCGAAAAATTGCTGCTGAAATGGGCAGACAGCTTGGCACACCTTGTATTAATAATATTTGGATACCTGACGGATCAAAAGACGTTCCTGTAGACAGGTTCACCCATCGTAAGTTATTAATGGAATCACTGGATGAGATATTCAAAGTCAAGTATTACAGAGAATATATAAAAGATTCTATTGAATGTAAATTGTTCGGTATAGGCTATGAAGCCATGACTGTCGGATCTGCAGAATTCTACATAGGTTATGGGATTAAGAATAACTTGTTGATTACTCTTGACAATGGCCATTTCCACCCAACCGAACAAGTAGAAGATAAAATATCTTCACTGTTGTTATACGTTGATGAGTTATTACTACACCTGACCAGGGGAATACGATGGGATAGTGACCATGTTGTAATCCTAAATGATGAGATTATATCCATTGCACAGGAGATCGTTAGATGTAATGTACTTCATCGAGTAAATGTCGGACTTGATTATTTTGATGCAAGTCTGAATCGGATTGGTGCATATGTCATTGGAGTTCGTGCAGCACAAATGGCTTTTCTTAACGCACTTCTGGAGCCTACCGAAAAACTTAGGGAATATGAGGAGGCAAACAGATTTTTTGAAAGGTTGGCCCTTATGGAAATCTTAAAAACAAAGCCCTTAGGTTTAGTCTATAATTATTACTGTATGATTAATGATGTGCCCGTTGGCGAGGATTATATTGCTGAGATACAGGAATATGAAAACAGAGTCCTGAAACATCGTAATTAAATAATTATGATTTCTGAAGTTATTGCAGTTTTTGACATTGGTAAGACAAATAAGAAGTTCTTATTATTTGACAGAGATCATAATATTGTTTTAAATGAGGAAGTTAGATTCACGGAAGTTTATGATGAGGATGGTTTTTTAAGTGAGGACATCAGCCGCATTGAATCTTGGCAACGGGATTGTATCTTAAATGTGATCAAAGATGATCGGTATCATATTAGTGCGATCAATTTCACAACATATGGTGCATCTCTTATATACTTGGATCACAATGGCAAGAGACTAACCCCCCTTTATAATTATTTAAAACCTTTGCCTGAAAACATTCTTAATGGGTTTTATGAAAAATATGGAGGGATTGATGAATTCATGAGGAATACTGCCTCTCCTTCACTGGGAATGCTTAATTCAGGCATGCAAATATTATGGTTAAAAAAGGCAAAACCAGACATATTTAATCATATAAAGTATGTTCTTCATCTACCTCAATATCTGAGTTATTTGCTGACAAGACAGGTAGTATCAGAGTATACCTCTATTGGGTGTCATACTGCACTCTGGGATTTCGATAATCATTCATATCATAAATGGACGTCAGATGAAGGTATCATATTGCCTTCACCGATAGCAAGCGATTCTTCATTTCCATCTCGCACGCTGCCTTTGAAAATAAAGGTTGGTATTGGAATACATGATAGTTCATCCTCATTAGTTCCATTTTTGTTGTACTCAAAGAAGAAATTCATTCTTATTTCTACTGGGACTTGGTGCGTATGTATGAATCCTTTTAATAGTGAACCCCTGACTATTGACGAGCTCAGACAGGATATACTTTGTTATTTAGGCATAAGGCAGCAGCCAGTAAAGTCATCACGTGTGTTTCTGGGCCGCTTTCACGATATCATTGTTGAGAAGATTTGCAGATACTTCAATGTTGAATATGATGACATCAAGAAAATCAGACTAGATTATTCTATCATAAAGTCCCTTTGTAATAGTTCGAAAAACAATGTGTTCTTTATCAAGCGCAATTCAATCTGGTTTGTTAATGAGGAGGCTAATATTGAAGAATTTAAAAGTATTACTGAAGCATATCACAGGTTAATTATTGATTTGGTTGAGATTGTCATAGCAACTATGCATCTGGTTCTTCCAAAAGATGACCAGACAGAAGATATATATATAACCGGAGGTTTCGCCAACAATAAGATTTTTGTCAAGCTTCTGTCTGACTACCTGCCAGAAAAAGAGGTATACATTTCCGAGGTTGAAAATGCAACTGCATTAGGCGCTGCATTGTTAGTCGGTTCATCTTCAGGTATTAGTAGGTCATTGACTAATCTGAGGTTAAATAGAATTAAATGAAAATGTTTTTTGAACCCATATCATTGACTCTACAAGAATAAATAGCAGCACTACATGAAAATTCGAATAGTTATGAAGTCATCTGCACATCAATTCGCTTAAAAGTTTAATGTATTATGATTGTTTAAAGATTGTAACATGAACCCTAATAAACTACTTATGCAGAAAATGAAAATCAAACAAGTGCTAACTGTCTTTCCTTTTATGCTGATGTTATTATTCAGCCATAACGCGTTTAGTCAAATAAAAGGAAAGGTAACAGACGTAAATGGAGCTCCCATACCCGGGGTTTCAGTCGTTGTACAAGGCACAACGATTGGTACTTTAACAGACATCAATGGTAATTATTCTCTTACTACTGATTCTGAATCCCGGATTCTGACTTTCTCGTTTATTGGCATGAAGTCAATCTCAGTGACAATTGCCGGAAGAACTGAAATAAATGTCACTCTTGAAACGGAAGAACAAATGATTGATGAAGTTGTTGTCATTGGCTATGGTACTCAAAGAAAGGAATCTGTTACCGGTGCTATCGCATCCACATCGATTGTGGAAGTAAAGAGGAGCACATCAGCCAATCTTTCTACTGCCATTGCAGGAAGGATTTCGGGTTTGACAGCTCTTCAGACAGGTGGTCGACCAGGCTTTGATTACTCAACTCTGTACCTGCGAGGTGCTGCCACCACAAATGAAACTGATCCATTAATTCTTATCGATGGTGTCGCACGTGAGAATATGAATACCCTTGATCCCGCCGAGATTGAAACTATTTCAGTCCTGAAGGATGCTTCAGCAACAGCTTTATTTGGCGTACAAGGAGCCAACGGTGTTATATTGATTAACACTAAACGAGGAGCCCTTGGCAAGATGCGTCTCACTGTGGATGCAAAACGAAGCTATCAATCATTTACTCGTGAGCCTGAACGCATTCACTCTCTGGAGTATATGAGGTTAAGAAATGAAGCTGTTGTTAATGATGGACAAGAGCCTGTTTTCACTGAGGAAGTGATGGCTAAGTATGCTAATCCCCTTGCTGGTCTGGATCCGAATGCAGCGGACTATGAAGAACAGAAGGCGATAAGGCTATATATGTACTGTGACCATGACTGGTATCGTGAATTAATCAAACAATTTGTACCACTAACCCGTATGAATATAAATGCGAGCGGAGGTACTGAAAAACTTTCTTATTTTGTAAATGCTTCTTTCATTGATCAGAAAGGGAATCTTAATACTGAGCCTAAATCATATTTGGGTTATGACCCATCTGTATGGATGAAGCGATATAGTTTAAGGACCAATCTGGATTTTAAACTCACATCCTCATTAAAATCATTTCTTAATATAGGTACCTACATTGAGCAGGCTAACATGCCCTCCGCCACCATTTATGGTAATGACGACTTCTGGGCTTTTCAGGATTATATCTATCAGACAATATCTATGACCCCTATAACTATAGGGCCAGTCACACTTCCAGGCTTTGGAGTTGAACCTGGAAGAGTTATTGATTCGGGGTATCTTTGGCATTCTCCTTATGAAATGATGAACAGAACTGGCTCTAGGGAGGAGCTCAAAGGTAATCTTAATTCATCCTTCGGTCTGGAATGGGACCTGAGCAATTCTGTTACAAAAGGTTTGAGTGTGAAAGCTATGCTCTCTTTTGATTCACATTCGTATAAATCTTGGCAGGGCTCTAAGGCTGAGATTCTGTATCTAGCAGATCTCGACTATGAAAATGATCAGCTAAGTTATTCCATATTTCGATTTAAAGAAACTACTCTTAGCCTTGCCAGTTCTTCCATGTCCCGTTATAAACTAAACTCCCAAGTATCAATCAATTACAAAAACACTTTTGGTCAGAAGCATGATTTGACTGGTATGCTTCTGGCTCAACGTGATAATTGGGATACGTATAGTAACGATATCCCCTTCAACGTCATTGGAGTTGCAGGTCGTTTTACTTATGCATATGATCAAAAATATTTTGCCGAAGTGAATATAGGATACAACGGCTCTGAGCAGTTTGCTCCAAGCAAACGTTATGGATTTTTCCCCGCCGTATCTGCCAGCTGGGTTGTAAGCAAAGAAAATTTCCTGAAAAATAACAGCATTATTACCAATCTTAAATTAAGAGCATCATATGGTGTGGTAGGTAACGACAAAATGGGAAGTGCACGTTTCCTATATCAGGATAAAATCACTGTGGGCAGTGGTGGTCTTGGCAGCATAAGCCAGGGACAAAGGATCAATTTAGGCCTTCTGGGTAATCCGAATCTAGGCTGGGAGGTAGCAAAAAAGCAGAACTACGGTGTTGATATTCAATTAATAAAAAGTATAAACATCTCTTTTGACTACTACTTTGAGCATCGTAGCAATATCTTGATAACACGGGGAAATACTCCTGCATTGCAGGGTATCCCACTTTCGAATGTACCAAAGGGAAATCTGGGCATAGTGGATAACGAGGGTCTTGAAATTGAACTGAAATACAATAAAATGTTATTCAAAGATCTCTCACTTTCGGTCAGTGGCAATTTCGGCTATAACCACAATATCCAGGTATATGCGGATGAGCCAATGAGTGATGAAACTTATGCTTATGTTTATAGAAAAACGGGTTACTCAATAGGTCAGCAATGGGGCTTCAGAATTGACTACAGTAATGGTAATGGCTACTTCAACTCCCAGGAAGAACTAGATCGGTGGCTTGAAACAAAAACTTGTAGTTTTGGTACACCCCGTGTCGGAGATTTCATTTATAAGGATTTAAATGGTGATAACGTTATTGATGATCGAGATGAGGCACCGATTAAATACTCTTCTATTCCGGGCATAACATATGGTTTAACATTAGATGCAAGTTATAAGTCATTTGATTTTAGTGTATTTATCCAGGGTATAGGTCGTTATTCAGGATACTATTGGAGGGATGTTGTGACTGAGACGCCATATAGGGGAACATATTTTGGTTATCATAAAACAGCTTGGACTGCAGAACGTTATGCAAAGGGTGAAAAGATTACCTATCCGGCTCTATCTCAATATTTTGGTTACAACCATAAACCTAACGATTTTTTCATTATGAATCGTGCGTTTACGCGTTTGAAAAATATTGAATTAGGATATACTCTTCCGGAGGGTGCACTTAAAAAGCTTGGGATCCAAAATTTGAGAGTTTTTGTCAGCGGACAAAATTTGTTTACATGGGATCATTTGCGTATGGACCATCTTGATCCTGAGAACACCGACATGGTTGGTTATCCTATACAAAAGACGCAAAGTTTTGGCTTTAATGTTACTTTCTGATATTTAAAATGAAAGAATTATGAAGATGAAAAATATTCTTAGATATATAGCATTAGTGATATTAATATTAACCCTGAGTAATTGCGAGGGGGTGCTGGATGAGAAACCAGATGGTAATATTACAATGGATGAAATTTTTTCGGATAATAATAAAGTAGGGGCATGGCTCAATTCATGTTACACTTATATTCCGATAAAGGGGAATAGATATTATTTCTGGATATTTGGCCCTGCTGCGTGGAGTGATGAAGGATGGGACGCCGATGCTGAATATAATCCTACGATGATGTCAGGTCGATTATATAATGGAGTTGCATCCGCAAGTGATCACCCTATTTTAGATAATCCTCTTGATGCTGGTAATGGGGATTACTGGAACAGATATTGGGCCGGAATCCGTCTCTGTACGATATTTCTTGATCGTATTGACGATGCTACTGTAGATAATCCTGCTGACCGCAAGCGCTGGAAAGCAGAAGCTCATGTTCTCAGAGCATGGTATTACATGGAGTTGCTTATGTGGTTTGGAGATGTTTTACCCATTGAGCGTGAACCTTATTCTCTTGATGAGGATTTTTCTAAATTAAAGAGGGCAAGTTATTATGAGGTAGTTAAATTCATTCAAGAAGATTGTAACGCAGCGTTGGCTACAAATGAGTTACCCTGGAGGATAACTACATCAGCTGAGGGATATCGTGTCACTAAAGCCTGTGCAGCAACTATCAGACAGAAAATGATGCTTTACGCTGCCAGCCCCCTCAACAACGATGGAGAGAATCACTGGGAGGAGGCATACCAGATCAGTAAAGAATCGTTGGAATTGCTCAAAAGCAATGGATATGAATTATACAATAGTGTGTCTTACCCTAATATATATCTTTCTGACGACGCATTTCTGGGACCTGATAAGAATATCCATAGTGCTATTCTTAATGAATACTTTTGTACTACACCGGACTTTGCTGCCTCACCACGTGATAAGGAAACTATATTCCATACAAATGCGGGGCAGGATTATATTTACTATCGAAATGGAATAGGTGTTCAGAGCGGTTTCAGAACCAGTTTATGCCCATCTCAGGAGTTGGTTGATGCTTATGAGACTATTGACGGACAACCAATTCTGGATCTGTCTAATCCTTATCTGGATGAACAGCATACACTGCCTAATTATAATCCAGACAATACTTTGTATGACCCGGATAATCCATACGAAAACAGGGATCCCCGTTTTTACGCATCAATCTATTACAATGGCTCAAAAAGAAAAGCATTTTGGAGTTTTGATGAGCTTCCTGCAAGTGTTGAGAACTATCCTGCCCCGGCAGGTTATCGGACAAGAATTATCGCTACCTGGGTAGGTGAACCTAAAACGGGAACAGAGAATCAAAAAAGAACAGGATGCCGAACAGGTTATTATGGGCGAAAATTCCTGCATCCTAATTCTGGCAGCAACATGCCTATAGCTGGTTCGAGATATAAATATTTCCGGTTGGGTGAAGTCATTCTTGATTTTGCGGAGGCAGCATGCGAAGCAGGCCATTTATCTGAATCTGTGGAAGCCGTAAATGAGATCAGAAGAAGAGCTGGTATGCCTGACTTGCCGGATGGTTTGACTCAGGATGAACTCAGGCTGCGCGTCCGAAATGAACGGCGGGTCGAACTGGCTTTTGAAGAACCCCGTTACTTCGACTTGCGTCGATGGACGAAGCCTGGTGATGACCTTTCCTCAACACACAAGTGGATTGGTGCAATGGAAATAACCAGGAATTCAGACGGAACTTATAATTACAAACGCCGCCCGGTAAGACCCGTAGAACGTGCGTGTTACACAGAAAAATATATTTGGTTACCTATACCACATGCTGAGGCTAACCGGCTGAGAACCCTTACAGGAGAGGACTGGCAGAATCCGGGATGGTAACGATAAATAGTAATGGACTTTAATTATAAATCATAATGAGACATAAAAAACTAATTATACGAATAGTAGTGTTGTCTGTGTATACGCTGATATACTCCTGGGGAGTATCACTGCATGCGCAGCAACTGTCTGGCTCATTCAGTGGAATTGTGTCAGATGAATTTGGGAAACCACTTGAGGGAGTGATTATATACTCCGAAAATGGAAAGAATGGAACGTCTACCAATTCAAAAGGTGAATATAATCTTACCGTTAATGATCAGAGTGAATTCCTGATTTTCTATGCCAGTGGTTATGCCAGTAAGAAAGTGGCAATTCAGGGAAACGGCATGATTGATATTACCCTCAATACAGATATACATAAATTGGACGAGATAGTTCAACTTGGTTATACATCACAGAGACGTAGAGAAATCTCAGGTGCAGTAGCCACTATAAGCGGTGATGAACTTGAAAAATCACCTGTTGCCAATCTTAGTCAGACTTTGGCTGGTCGTCTTAGCGGATTGACTGCACAGGAGACCTATTCCGAATTGTCACGGACAAATACAAATCTCTACATAAGAGGTGTTTCAGCTGCCAGGAATTCATACCCACTTGTTGTGATAGATGGAATTATCACTTCATATGAAAGTAATGAATCTCTTGAATTCATCTCGCCACATGAAATTGAATCTATTACGATTCTGAAAGATGCTTCAACAGAGGCACTATATGGTATTCAGGGTGCAAACGGTCTGATAGTAGTTACAACCAAACGCGGACAAAAGGGAAACATGAAACTTAAAACCTACTTTGACCAATCATTACAGGAGGTAATTACAAAACCAGCCTTTTACAGTTCAGCTGATTATGCCGAGATGAGAAACCAGGCAGCCTTTAATGATGGGCTTGGTTTAAATTATTTCTTCACAGACCAACAGATTTCAAAATTTCGATCCGGGAACAATGAACTTTATCCAAATAACAACTGGTATGAAAAGTTCATGAAAGATTATGCTAATATGCAACGTTTTGGTATCAATGCTATGGGAGGTAACGATTGGGCCAAGTACTTCGCCAATATTAACATAATGAATCAGGGAGGACAGTTTATTTCAGAGCAGACCAGATATAATCCTAGCCCAAACTACTTTTGGTTAAACTTCCGTTCGAATGTCGACATGAGGATCAATGATTATCTTTCAGGTTTCGTGAGGTTAAGCGGAAATATAAGAAGAGAGCGAACTTCAGGTGTTAGTAATTCAACCGTTTATAGCAGTCTGTTCATGATCCCGCCAACCATTTTTGGTCCGGTTACACCTGGGAATGTTATTCCGGCTGGTGAAGTGATTACTACTGATCTGGTTGCATCGCCCACTTACGGATTGATCAACCGAACAGGTTATATCCGGAGAACCGTAACTAATGTTAATACTCAATTTGGCATTAATCTGGATATGAGTTTTCTTACTAAGGGATTATGTCTAAGTGGTATTGTGGCATATCAGACAAATGCAGCGGGTAGTCTATCGACTACACAAAATTATGAGCGGTATATAAGGACCGGAAGCTTAGATACTCTTCTGTTTGCAAAAAAGGGATCTGATAAGAATACGCCACTTGCCTATGGCAAAAATGGCACATTCTATTATCATCTGACTTATAATACTGCGATGAGCTATCAACGCGATTTTGGCAAACATAGTGTTTCAGGAATATCTTACATGTTCTATCAGAGACATACAAGACCAGAAACAACGTCTCCTTATTTTCTTCCTTATACCAGGTTAAGCTCTGGAATTGAGGCTACTTACGGTTTTGATAATAAATACTTTGTTAAGCTTGATGCCGGATATTCAGGGTCTGAAGCTTATGGTCGCGAAAGTCGTTTTACGCTGACTCCGGCTGTCTCAGCTGCATGGTTAGTCTCTAGTGAAAGATTTATGGAAGGAATAGATTGGCTTAGCAACCTTAAATTCAGAGCTTCTTACGGTAAGGCAGCCAATGATCAGAGCGGCCTCGACCGTTTTTCTTACGCAGATAATGTTCTTTATTATGAAGGAGGTCAGATAGGATATCTTCAGTACACCATTGATGAAAGACAGGTTGGGAACCCTTATATTTCGGCAGAAGTTTCTGTTAAACAAAATTATGGTATAGATCTGGGATTGTTCAATTCCATTTCTGTTTCTGTTGATATGTTTAAAGAGCGCATGGAGAATATGGTAATTGACGCAATTTCCGCAATTCCGCTTTATCAGGGTATTCCTGCAACCAGCTATCCAAAAGTCAACGCAGGTATATTTGAGAATAAAGGTTATGAGATTACGGCAAATTACATCAAGGCTGTCAATAAGGATTTATCTGTTTCTGCAGGAATTGTGTTCAGCCAGGCTATAAACACAGTTATTAGTTCAAATGAGGCTCTCAAGGCTGAGGATTATGCCTACAGGAAATGGGAAGAAGGTTATCCCTACGGTCAGGAATTTGGGTATCTGGTTGATTACAGTAATGGGAATGGATTTTTTAATTCCTCAGATGAGATTGCCAGCAGTGGTCTGACCTATGATTTTGGCACTCCTCGAGTTGGAGATCTCATATATAAGGATTTGAATAATGATAACAATATTGATGAGCGAGACAAGGCACCAATTGGACATGGAGCTATTCCACGCAAAATATATGGAATCTCAGGCGGAGTTACCTACAAGTCTTTTGAACTTAGTCTCCTGTTTGAGGGGGTTGGTGATTATTCTACGATCTATAACGGAATAGGTGTTTATGAGACAAGTTACGATGGGGTGTTCGGATCACTGCATGGAAATGCATGGACACAAGCAAGGTACAATAGTGGAGATATTATCACCTACCCTGCTCTTTCTCTGGCAAAAACAGTCAATCATGAAGCAAATGATTTTTTCAGTTATGACAGATCATATTTACGGCTTAAGAATGTTCAGCTGTCGTATAGTTTACCAGCATCTCTGGCAAAATTCATTTCAGCGGAGAGAATCGAGATTGTATTAAGGGGACAGAATCTGATTACTTGGGATAAAATGAAATCTGATGATTTTGGACCTGAAAACACTTATTCTTCATTTCCTGTTTACAGGGTTTACAGCTTTGGCTTAAGTGTAGTATTTTGATAATGCAGGGTAATTATTAATCTGAAATCCAAAAGACATGAAAAAATACCTTTTTATTTTCCTTACCATAATTACATTGGTCTTCATTTCTTCTTGTAACGAGAAATTGGATCTGCCTAGTGATGGTCGTATAACTCTTGATGAAGTCTTCTCAGACTATAATGGAACAAGAGCATATCTTAATTCCTGTTACGGATATTGTCCGGCACCTTATATGGATCGCTCTTCATTTTCAGACGAAGCGCAGGATGCGGATGATATCGTTCCCGGATCGAAATTCAGTAACATATATACAGGCAGTCTTAATGCAAGTACATTTTCGACCGTTTCCGTTGATGGCAGCCCATGGGGTTTTCTTTATCAGGGGATACGTAAATGCAATGTTTTTATTCAGAGAATGGAGTCAGCTCCTGTTTATATGCCCGACATAGAAAAAGCAGGAATGCTTGCACAAGCCCGCACTTTACGTGCACTTTATTATCTACAGCTGATTAAACGCTATGGCGGGGTGCCAATTTACGATAAGCCAATAGAGATAGGTTATGATTTCTCAAAAGACAAGCGTGCAAAATTCTCTGAAGTAGTTAGATTTATCTTGAATGATTGCGATGCAGCCTTAGCTGTTCCAGATGATCCCGACGGCTTTCACTGGAGTATTAATAACTATAACCAATATGGCATAATGAGCCGTGCAGTCGCCTATGCTATAAAATCTGAGGCCGTAACTTATGCTGCAAGTCCATTATGGTTTGATGGCACATATTCTTGGGACGATGCTACTAGAATTAATGCTGAAGCATTATCTCAATGCCTGGCCAATGATTATAAACTCTTTGATATTGTTCCCGCCAGCGATATTGCGCAAAATGCCTATGCACTGTTCTTTTTTACATTCTCTAATGATTTGCGGGCCATTGATAAGGAAACTATCTACCATCGTGGTAGCGCAATGCAAGTATGGCGGGATGCAGGACTGCCGACTAATCCTTCGATGACCAAAGCAGGACCATGCCCAACACAGGACCTTATTGACAGTTATGAGATGGCTAATGGAGAACCGCCTATAACGGGTTATTCCGATGCAGATAGGTTAGTGCCGATAATAAACACAGCTTCGGGTTATAATGAAGAGAATCCTTATGTCGGACGTGATCCCAGGTTTTATGCTTCAATTTACTACAATGATGCGGTCAGGTACCTCGATCAACCCGACGGCAAAAAAGTAGAGACTTTTGTTGGAGGAACAGAGGGAATATCATCTGTCGATCGTAAATATACACGAACCGGATATTACTTGCGAAAATTCAATAATAACAAATCAGGGCTAAACAACCAGGCTGATGGCGCTATCAGATTATTACGCCTGGCAGAAATATACTTGAACTTCGCTGAATCTGCTTACCAGTCTCATGGCCCGGATGTCCAGGTTACATTAGGGAGCTTTTCCATGAGTGCCAGGGATGCTGTCAATGTAGTTCGCGCAAGGGCTGGTATGCCTCCTTTCCCTGCCGGAATGTCTAAGGAGGCTTTTGAGAAGAAATATCGTAATGAACGCCGGATTGAACTGGCATTTGAAGAGCACCGATATTTTGATGTGCGTCGATGGAATATCCTGAGCGAGACTGATAGATTTGTTACCGGAATGCGTATTACAAAGAATGGTGA
>Ga0116185_1001205_pt1 | contig 26638 bp, 17 predicted proteins | sample AD_JPNNA7_MetaG_FD_89754 | JGI IMG/M metagenome (GOLD analysis project Ga0116185, IMG submission 89754) | Active sludge microbial communities of municipal wastewater-treating anaerobic digesters from Japan - AD_JPNNA7_MetaG | ecosystem: Engineered > Bioreactor > Anaerobic > Digestate | place...
AGGTCAGGATACAACAACGAGGCCAGCTTCGCCGCGATCTCCGGCGCGCGAGGTCCCGGGCGCAACGCATGGGATTCGGTCACAAGAAAGAGCCGGTTATTCTGCACGGCCGGCAGCGAGGGCATTTGTTGCCAATCCGCGATGTACTGCGCTTTCAAGTCTTCCGAGAGCGATTCGCCGGCATGGAACTCGATGACGGCCTCGGGGGCGCGCATGACCACCGTCTCTTTTGACGCTTCGATGTACGGCTGTCCGGCATCCTCATACAAATTGTCGCCGCCCGCCGCGGCAACAAGCTCCGACACGAACGACGTGCCGCCAACCGTGTGAAAATTGGCCATGTCGTGCAACTGGCGGCCCGTGAGGATGAGCACTTTCGTGCGGGGCCTCGACGCCACGGCATCCCGAGCCGCTTCGAGGTCAGCGTCGAACGCCTGCACCAGGTCTTCCGCCTCTTTCGGACATCCCAGGCGCGCGCCGATGAGCCGCATGCCTTCCCGGATGGTGTCGAGGCTGTCCATGTTGACCCGGAGCAGTTCAAAACCCCGTATCTCGGCCAGTTCGGTCACCCGTTCATGTTCGCCTTGCACAATGACCAGATCGGGCTTCAGGGCAGTGACTTTCTCGAGGTTGGGGTTCTGCCATCCGCCCACGCGTTCAAGACGTTCGGTTTCGGGAGGGAAATCGCAAAAATCCGACACTGCTATGACCTGGCTGCCTTTCCCGAGGGCGAACACGGTTTCGGTGATGTGAGGCGCAAAGGTGATGATACGTTCACTGGGAGCAGGCGTGTCGAGCGGCGGAAAGGCCTGCGTGCCAGCTACGGCGCTATCCCCCGCCGGGACCTCAACCTTGCCTCCGCAGCCTTCGCAAAGAGCCAAGAGGCCGGCGGCAGACACGCAAAGCGCAGCTCTTACGAGCGCGTTGCGGCGGCGCCTTTCTTGCATCGGTTTCACCGGTATCGCGCCTCCCAGCGGCTGGGGTTGGGTCAAAAGCGGGGCAGCCTCATACGTGCGCGGCTGCCCCTGACGAAATCCGTTACGAAAGTTTTGCCAGACGCGCCCCGACCTCGTCCGCGAAGTGCTGGATGTACTCCTGCACGTAGACGGCCGGGTCCTTGCCGGGGTCCGCTACGAGGGGAGTCAGGTCCATGGCGAAATTCATGCCGGTGGTCACATCCACGCCGTGGGACGCAAAATACGTTGCATGTGCTTTGCGGCGGCCCATGGTGGCCAGGTCGTAGCGCTTCCCGCCGCAAATCTGGGAGTCGAATACGCCGAGCAAGGCCGCCTGAAGGCTTTCGTGAGCCGACGCGTCCATGGCCACCTTATCCGCGTCGCACAGCCAGTCGAGGTCGCGCCACACCTCGCAGCCGAGGAGCCGCTTGGGACGGTCGGCCTTCGGTAACGCGCGGATGGCCTCGATGACCTTCAGCGTGACGCCGACGTGGGTGTCATGCTTGTCGGCCAGGTTGTGGGTGTAGACGACCTCGGGCTTCGCCGTTTCCAGAATCAGTTTCAAATCGGCCACGGGATTCGTGTTGGCGCCGTCCTTGATGGCGGAGCTGGGGTAATCGAGCAGGACCTGCGCGGCGTATTCGCCCACCACGGCGGCCTTCTTCTGCTCCTTGAAGCGCACCAGCCGCATTTCATCGTCCGTGTAGTCCTTGTAGACGTCATCGCGGGGCGAGCCGCTTCCATTGGTGACGACCACGCCCGTATACCATTTGTCGGTCTGCTGGAAGCAGGCCATGATGCCCTCGAAGGACATGATCTCAAGGTCATCCTGGTGCGCGCCTACGGCCATATGAGTGGTGCGCGCCAAAGCCTCCTTCGCAGGCAGGCCGTCCGGCACAAAAAGTTCCGCGGTCTCCAGTGTGAATTTCATGTTCTCCTCCCGAAATCGCCACTCTCGCGATATCTCCAAACGAAATTGCATTCATCCCCGCTCCCGAAAACGGCGGCGGGAACCCTAATCTCCTGCTGCAAACCGGGCCCGGCCAAACCGCCTACCGGATGGCAGGCAGGCTCGCGGCCGCGATGGACTGGCCCACGCGACGGCTCTTTTCATCGGGCAACTGAATGTTCACCGACGAGGCGATATGCGGAAACTCGGCTTTCAACACCTTTTTGGCGCCTTCCAGAATGAGATCGCCGCCTCTCCCCGATGTGCACCGTCCCAGGATCAGCACGTGTTTCAGCTCGTAGAAATCGGCGTAATGGGCAATGGCGTACCCCATGTAGCAGCCCATGCTGCGCCAGATGTTGACGGCGCCCTCGTGGCCTTCTTCCAGCTCTTCTTGCACCGCTTTCAGCTTCTCCGCATCCGTGACGCCAGCCGGCAGCTCGATCCCGGCCTTCGGCGCAAGACGGAACACGCATTGCTGCGAGAAATACAGCGCGCCTACGCCCCGGTCGCCCGACCACTCGTCCGCGGGCGCTCCCTCACTGTAGTCCACGGGACAGAACGCAAGCTCGTTAAGCCAGCCGGTGATGTTGCCGTCCATCGTGACGTATCCGCCCGCCTCGCTCGAGCCAAGGGCAATACCGAGCACGCCGTTGTCTTCCAGCGACATGGAGCCCGCCAGCGCCGTGACTTCGCCATCGTTGACGACGTTCAAGGGCACCCCCATCTCCTCGCGGATGCGCAAGAACATATTGCGCACCTGCCCGAACTTATCCTTGGGCACGCCGCGAAACAACGATGCGATCATGGGGCGATCGTTGATGTACACGCCGGCGGAACTGCCCCCGATCGCGTCCACGCGCTCCATCTTGGATGCGGCGGTCTTGATGGCTTTCATGACCTCCTCGTAGTGGTACGTGGGATCGGTATTCTTGCGCGGCTCCCAGACGACTTCCTCGCTGAACACCGCCTCGCCGTTGACCACGGCTGACACTTTGCGATCCGATGCCCCCAGATCGAACCCGATGCGGCAACCGTCGAGGTGACGCCCGAGCGGCTGTGTGCTCTCCTTCTCAGGGGGCACGTCTTCCGCCCTGCAGATTTCGACCGTGAACGTCGTCTCGTACACATCCTCGCCCATGAAGTGGTAATCGAATGCGCGGATACCATCGGGCGAATAGCATTTGGCGATGTGCGCGCCCACGCTCTTCGGGCCGCCCACGTACACCTTCCAACCCCCGCGCTGCCACAACAAGAATTTGACCAGACGCTCGGCATACATCAGGTTCGCATCCGCCCGCTTGTGACCCTCAGGGAACGCAACCGTTTCATAACGCGAAACTGAGCCATCGGACCGCTCCAGTCCTAATACCAGCGGAACGCCCGCGCCCGAATCATGTACTTCCTTTACAAACGCATGATTGGCCAGGACGGCGGGACGGAACCCCGGATCCAACGGCGGCACGAATTTCGGTTCGACGAGTCTAAAAGCGTTCGACATGTCTACCTTCCCCTGTTCTAGTCTACGTTTACCGGCGCACCGGGCGCTGCTGCCGCGCGAGCAGCCCGCGCGGCGTCCGGCGCGCCCCGTGCTTCCGCAGGTTTGAGCCATCAAAAAGACACCCTGACACCGCCTCGCAATAGCTGAACGCCGAGGCCATGGGCGCTTTCTGAAGGATTGCACAAATATACCACACGCGCTCCACAACAAGGAAATGCGCGTGAAACGCCCCAATTTCAAGGTTTGCCACGCATCAGCCGGGCTCTGAGCGATGACCCGTACCGTCTCGCCCGCGGCTGCCTGCAGACACGCCGCGCCATGGTGTTCACAACGATTGTCATTGGTCCGGCAGCACGCTCAACCAGTACTTGTAGCAGTCGGCAGTGGCCCAGTGTTCGCCGGGGCGCTCACCGTAAAGCGTGATCAGCAACTCCAATTCATGTGTTTCGCGGTTCTCCAGAAGAGAGAAGTTCGAGAACTGAATCTGGTCGGATTGTCCGGGTTGACGGTCGTCGATCACCGTTACGGTGTCGCGTTGAAGAGCCGGTATCTTTTCTTCAACCTCCGCGATGATTAGCGGGTATCGAGGCCAGTTGCCCTTCGGAGGTACTGGCGAGATGTTCCCGACGTAGAACAGCTTGCCCGTGGCGCTGTGCCGAATCAGGCCGCACATTGTAGACGGCGTATAGAAAGACGAGCCATCGTCGTACGTGAGTTCTCGGATGTCGCCAAAAGTCATGCCGCCGTCCGAGGACACGGCGTACCATCGCCGTCCTGGCGTTTCGGGCGTGTCGGAACCCCGGAGGAGCATGAGCACCCCTCCATCCTTCAACTCGGCGATTGCCGGTTCCGCCATGCCTCGCGAGGTAATTCTCGGTGACCCGCTGATTCGGTTCCCGGCAATCCAATCATAGTCGTTCGTGTTGGAATTCCACCGACCGATGAAACACATCGCGCCGTATTTCTCCGGTCTCGCCTCGTTATCAGGATCATCGGGGGCGTTAGCATGTCCGACGCACACGAGAATGGCGCGGTTGCTATGACGAATAATGCCTGTGGGAGTGCCCTGGTTCTTTGTGATATAGCCTTGTTTCAAAGGGTCGCCGGCATCGAAGTCCTCGCCGTCTTCATAGCGAAGCTGCTTCAGGGCAGTCCAGCTTCTGCCCTGGTCGCGGGAAATGTGGAAATAGCTGTGACTGTTGTAGGCGGCGCCCTGCCGAATGACGCGGACCCAGGCCTCCAGCAGAACGCCTGCCGACACATCATAAAACCGCGCGCCGCCGCCCTCCTGAACCAGAATCCCCTTCAGGGTTCTGTTCGCGTTGGGGACAGGGCGATACTCCGACCACGTACGCCCGTTGTCTTCGGAAAAACGCTCGTTCACTTCATCCCAGACATCGCTGACGGACTCGAACGCGTGAATCTGCCACCGCTCGAGACCGGGCCCGACATAACACTCGCACACGCACGGGGCGCATTCAGGACTCGGATGCTTTTCATAGAGTTCTTTCCGGATGCTGACGACGGGCTCGTTGACCGTCCAAGGCATGGACGTCTCCTGACCGAAACAGGCGGCGTGTCCCAAAGCGGCGAGCGCCAAACAAAGAACCATGGGGCTGCATCGAGCGCTGGACCCGGAACTGATCGTCAACATGGCTATTGACCTCACTTCCATCCCTGCTGCAAGGGGGCAGGCGCGCGTCCAGCCTCACCGCGGGCTTGTTTCAACGCGCGTTACTCGAAGAAGAAGCCATGATATCATGCGGCCTGCATTTTGAAAGCCGGTCTTGGCCCGCAGCGCGCGCCAAGTTTGAAGCTGCGGAGCAAGGGTATACTCTGTTATTGTAAGAAATGCAGAACGCGCGAGCACTTCCTTGAAGGAGTCTGCGAAAAGGAGGCATGAAATGATGTCCGTGCGCTACGTGATCGGCGGGTTGCAGTTCGTTTGCGCCGCTTTCCTTCTAACCATACTCTTGGGTTGCCTGGCAGCCGGCGCTGACGCCGTTGCGGCTCCCGTAGACAACGACGCCCCGCTTCAACTGGATTCGGCGGTCGTGGTAACGCCGGCCGATGCGAGCCGTCCCGAACAGAAGGCGGTCGAAATGCTGCTCGACGAGGTCGAGAAAAGGACCACGCTCCGCTGGAAGGTGGTTCACGAGTGGCCCGCCGGCGCTGAACCGGTCATCGCGGTAGGAACGCCAGCGTCGCTTAGCGCATGCGCGGCGCCTGTGGCGGACGATATCTCAGCCAGCACGCCAGAGAGCCCCGAAGGATATGTGCTTCGCGTCATTCCCGGCCGTACTCCGACTGTAGTATTGGTAGCGGGCCACGACCCACGCGGCGTGTTGTTCGGCGTGGGCCGCCTGTTACGCGAATTGCGTATGTCGCGCGGCTCGGCAAGCCTTTCACCGGCAACGGCCATCAATACGGCGCCGGTCTGCGGATTGCGCGGCCATCAGTTGGGTTTCCGCCCGAAGGTGAACACCTACGACGCGTGGAATCTGCCAATGTGGGAGCAGTATTACCGCGACCTCGCCGTTTTCGGAACCAACGCCGTGGAGCTGATGCCCCCCAAGACGGACGACGCCCCCGACAGCCCCCATTTCCCGCTGCCACAAATCGAGATGATGGCCAGGCTGTCGCAGTTGGCGGATGATTACGGCCTCTCGGTCTGGATTTGGTATCCCGCAATGGCTAAAGACTACTCCGACCCCGCAACCGTGGCCCAGGAACTGGAAGAATGGGGTAGCGTATTCGAGAAATTGCCGCGCATCGACGCGGTGTTCGTGCCGGGCGGGGACCCTGGCCACACGCAGCCGAAATACATGGTGGCCCTGCTGGAAAAACAGATCGAAGTGCTCCATCGCACGCACCCGAACGCGCAAATATGGATGTCGCCTCAGGGGTTCACTAAGGAATGGATGGATGAATGGCTGGAGATCATGCGCTCACAGAAGCCCGCGTGGTTGTCGGGCGTCGTGTTCGGCCCCCAGAATCGCCTGAGCCTCTCCGAACTGCGCGAAACCCTCCCCGCCCAGTATCCCATTCGCCATTATCCCGACATCACTCACAGCTACTGCTGCCAATATCCCGTGCAAGACTGGGATACAGCGTACAAATTGACCCAGGACCGCGAAGTCATCAATCCGCGCCCGCGAGACTTCGCGCGCATATTCCGCTGGAGCCTTCCGTATACGAACGGTTTCATCACCTACTCGGAAGGCGTCAATGACGACGTCAACAAGATGCTTTGGAGCGCCTTGGGCTGGGACCCCGATGCGAACGTGTACGATATCCTCCGGCAGTACGCCCGCTACTTTGTCGGGATTGACCTTGAACATGATTTCGCCCAGGCCCTTCTGGCTCTCGAACAGAACTGGCAGGGACCGCTGCTCACCAATACCGGTGTGATGACTACCCTGCGGCAGGTGCAAGACATGGAGCGGTCGGTAACGCCGCAAACGTTGTTGAACTGGCGTTTTCAGCAGGTGCTCTACCGCGCGTACTACGACGCGTATGTCCGCCGCCGCCTCATCTACGAGACCGAACTCGAGGAGCGCGCCATGGACGTCCTGCGGCGCGCCAAGGACATTGGGTCGCAGCTCGCCCTTGACGAGGCCGAGGCCATATTGGACCGCGCCCCCTTGGAACAGGTCGGGCTGGACCTGCGCGGCCGCGTGAGCGATATGGCCGAAGCCCTTTACCAGAGCATCCATATGCAGCTCAGCGTCCCGCGGTACAAAGCCATAAGCGTCGGGCGCGGGGCAAACTTCGACCTCATCGACAGACCGTTGAATAACCGCCTCTGGCTGAAGCCCCGGTTCGCCGAGCTGCGGCAACTCGAAAGCGAACAGGAACGCATCAACGGAATCCAGGCAATCCTCGACTGGACAAACCCCGGTCCGGGCGGGTTCTACGATGAATTGGGCAACCCGCTTCAACAACCTCACCTCGTGCGCGACCTCACGACCGATTTCGATCCCGAGAACCGGGTCAACCCGCTGCTCGGCTACGAAGATGAGCCGGCCGACCGGCGCATGTCATGGTTCTGTGACGCCGAGACGCGATTTGAAGCCCCTCTGGTAATGCGGTACGAAGACCTGGACCCGAATGCGGAATACAAGGTTCGCGCGGTCTATGCCGGCGACAAGTTCGACACGGAACTCAGACTCCTCGCCGACGACACCATCGAGGTGCATCCTTTCATCGCCAAACAAGTGCCTATCGGCCCTGTCGAATTCGACATCCCCAAAGAGGCGACCGCCGACGGCGCGCTCACACTCACCTGGTGCCAGACGCCCGGACGGGGCAGCGCAGGGCGCGGATGTCAGATAGCCGAGGTCTGGCTGATAAAGAAACCGCCTGAGGCCGCAAAAAGCGGCAAATAGAATGGCCGTCACCGGCCCGGCGGCTGCCGTCACGGCGCGATAAGCACATCGCTCGCGTGGGGAAGCACCCGGAAATCGGCGGGGATCGTACCGGCCGGGTCGCCGTCCAATTGAAGCGGCGCGGAGATGTCGCCCGCCGGTTCCAGATGGACGCGGCGGCCCTGAACATACACCAAATCCTTGCGCTCCGGGAACGACGCCAGCAAGGAACCCGCAGCCAGGGAAATCAGCTTTGAGAGATTCAGTTCCTTTACCGCAACGACGTCGAGCAGACCATCATCGGTCTTGGCCCTGGGCGCGGCCCGAAACCTGCCCGCGGAGTACGGGCAGTTCCCCACGACCACGTAAGGAGCGGCTGCACACACTTCGCGGTCATCGACCGTTACACGTATCTTGGGATAAGCATAGTCCCGCGCGGTCTGAATGGTAGGAGCTATCCACCGCCAGAAGCCGAGTTTCCCGGCCCGTTGTTCTCGTACACGCGCCGCGACCGCCGCGTCGAACCCGGCGCCGCCGCCAAGGATCACGCGTCGTCCGCCACATTCGAGCAAGTCCATAGGACGCGTCCGGCCGGCCTCGATCCACGCAGCCAAGGGTTCGGGCCGTCTGGGAAAGTGCAGTTCGCGCGCTACCACATTCACGGAACCGGCGGGTACGATGGCCAGGGAAAGTCTCCGCTCGCCCATGCCGTTCACCACCTCGTTGACGGTGCCGTCGCCCCCGACCACGGCCACGCAGCCCCCCTCGACAGCGGCCGCGAGGCGCTGGCCGTCCCCGGCCTTTGCCGTCACGTGAAAAACGGTCTCGATCCCCCGTTGCCGCAACGCACGCTCGAGGGCCTCCGCATAGCGCAGGCCCCGTCCGTTCCCGGCGATGGGATTTGCAATGATCGTTGTCTTAATGGAACCGCTCCTCTTCACATGTTCCTGCCCGATTCTCTCTCAGTTCTCAACCGTGTATCTCTAGCCTACCGTCATCGCACGAGGTTACACCGATGACCGGCCAGGTAACAATGACTGCGAAGGCCTTAAGATTGCCCTGCAAAGCGGCCGCGCTCTTGTCCGTCTGGCGCCTGACCACCCGTTGCAGCGCTCTGCTGGGTCCAGCAAGAATAATGTCCAGACCGTCCAAGCCAATGACGAGAAAAGGCCTTCAAGTGCGCTTCGGTAAACTCTGCACCAGGGGAAGCCACGAATATCGAAGGGATAGTCATAAGCACTGGCGCCCCCATCGAAGCGGCGCGCCAATGCCCTTCTTCAAACGAATCCACGTCCAACGGCAGGAAAGCCTATTCCCTACCCACACGCGCCGCGACCGCCGCCGACTCGACTTTCAGGAAGGCCTGCAGATGAAGACGCGGACGGTTTTCCTTACCCCGGCAACCTGCATTTATCCCCTCGTATTTGAAGAAGCCGATTGTCCGGCCTGATCATGCATAAGCCAAGGCTCAGCTGCTTCCGCGCTTCCCCACATCCCCTATTGCAGCTTCTTGACCTTGAGGTTGCGGAATTCGATCCGGAAACCTTCGCCCTCGACCCCCACAAGACCTTTGGGATTGCCGCAGTCCTTGACCTCGCACGTGACGGCTCCGTTGACCCACAAGGTTAATGTGCTTCCGCGCGCCGTGATCTCGAGCGTGTTCCATTCGCCCGCGGGCTTGATCCGCCCATCCTTCACCTCCTCCGTCGTGGTGAAGAACCTCTTCTGCCCGTCCGGGCCGGGCGTTTCCCCGAAGAGATACCCGCCGGTGCTGTCGCCCAATTGGGCCTGGTGCCAGATCGCGCCATCCTTCGAGTTGCGCACGTAGGCGCCGCTGTTGTAGCCGGACTTCCCTTCCACCTTCGTGTACCGGAATTCGACGTGAAACACGGCGTCCCCGAACTCGCGGTTACACAGCAGCATGTCGTGCCCGCCGTCTCCCTCGCAGACGAGCATCTTGCCCGCCTCGTCGACGTGCCACTGCTGCTTACCAAGCGGCTCGCCCGGTGGGACCGGCACGCGCGACCAGCCTTTCAGCTCGGCGGGCGGCATAATGTCCACCCACCCCGATGAGTCGGCTTCCAACGCGCTCGGCGTTGGCTCAGCGGCGCCCAGGCTGCCCCCAACCACGGCGGCAAGCAGCAGCCATCCAAGGCAACGCCCGCCAAACCCACAACTCACGAGTTTCTGTAAAGTGACCATGCTTCATATTATGACGACCGCGTCTTTCAGGTCAATATCGGAGTTGTCCTGTTTTGATGGGCACGCAGGGTCAACGTGAAACTGGGTGCACGATCCGGATGCTGACACCCCGGGCTAATCAAATTGCGCCTCTTGCGGGGCCCTGTTTTCGAGAGAGCCTGGCAGGGACCCGCCGTATCCGCACGTAGGGAATAACGCGTCTGGGAGCGTCCAGCGCCGGCCCGAATTTCTCCGCTGCCCGGCGAGGCCGGCGGCCGTCTCACCCAGACGGCGGCTTGGCGAGAAACCGGAATCTGTAGGCCATTGACAGCGACTGGCCCGGTGCGAGTTCTTGTTCCTGAGAGAACATCTCGAGGTTGACCTGCTGGTATTGCGGACGCCACCAAAGTTGTGGATATTTGACGCATTCCGGGGCGTACTCGATCTGGACGCCCGCCTTGGCCTCGTGATTGAAGTAGGCGTACCCGCCGCCCCGCGCACCCAGCATCTTGTCCTTATCCGGCCCGCTATTGCCTTTCCATTCGCGGTTGATCTTCTCCCACGCGTTTCCTTTGGTGTAAACGCTCACGACATCGGAATCCGTGGACCCCGTGAACGCATCAAATTCCGGCCTCACACGGAACTGGAAGCGTTTCGGCGCGGAACCGCCATTGGTCACCTGCGACTCGAACGAGATCACCTCGTTCTGCAACCTGATGACGCGTTCCACGGTCGAACCGTCGTCAAGCGGCCGGTGGAGGCGAATCGTATCGCCGCTGGCCTCGCCACGGAAAACCGTGAACGCGTTCGTAACAAATCCCATCTGCCCCACTTCATCCAACGCGCCCTGCAGAATGTTGTCCCGCGTGATCGCGGGCAGCAGGCAGCGCCCGCTGGGCTTGTGGAACATCTCGACCAGCTTCCCGTTCTGCTCCGGCAAAACCGTCAGTCGCCACGTATCGTTTTCGATGCGGAGCGCCGGCATGGCCTCCATTTTCGAAAGACGGTCAAAGTAGTCTTTGGCGGGAAGCTGCTCCGACACCATCGACATGCCGTACTTCTCGCACAGCGCGATGTATTGGGGCACAAGGCCGCTGTACTCTTGGGGCAGGTCCCGTTTGCACACCCCGTTCTCGACTTTCCACGGGAAACCATTGACCAGGATCAGCGTCCGGTACGCTGGAATGGACGCCTTCTCGACCCGCGCGCGCACGGCGTCGCTCCCGGCGGCCGCGAGCGCCTTCTCAAACAAGTCCATGGCTTTGAACGCCGCCTCGGGCGTCAGCCCGAGCTCCACAGGCGCCGCACCGCAGTTCGGGTGGCAATGCAGCCTTTCGGCATTGTCCCGGATGAACTCGATGTATTCGAGAATAACCGGCGCGGCCTCCTGGTAATGAAGGCGGCAGAACTCCTCGACCAGCGCCTCGCTGTCGAGGGACGGGTCCCAAAGCGAGCGCGAAAGCACGTAGTTGCGCAGATCGCAGAACTCTCCCGCATTCCCGTTGCCGTTGGCCTGCATGAACACGCCGCGCGCGTTGTTGTCCCTGAAGAACCGCACGTTGGGCCCGATCACGCTCAGGTTCGGGAACGGCAGGTCGTAGTACGAGAAGTTCGTGTTGTAGTTCCAAACCCATACATTGTCACAAATGGCTTTCCATGCGCGCATATCCTCGCAGAACTCGCGGTTCTTGGGACAGGTGGGGTCGTCGATGGGGTGAAGTTCGCAGCATTCGATGCTGCACAACTGAATCTGGACGTTCTTGCGCGGCACGATGGTCTTGGGCGCTTTGCGCGTATACCAATAGGCCAGCGTTCCGATTTTGACGTCGGGATACTTCTTCTCGACCCGCTCGGCCACGGCATTCACAAGCGCCAGGTTGGCCCCCATCGGAGTGCCCTCGCGCTGATTTATGGCCTCGCACTCCGGGCAGCGGCAATAGCCGTCATTGTCATTCTGACTGACCGCGATGTTCTCCATGCCCGGATTGGCATCGAGATCGGCCAACACCCCCTCCGTGATAAGGTCGATTACGTCAGGATTCGTTACGCACGGCTCGGTAGCCGGGGTAGCCAGCGTGCATTTCCGTTCGCCGTCGATGAAGGCGAAGTATTCGGGATGCGTCTTCCCGTATTTCTCGGTCGTGATCCAGCGGCCGTAACTGTGCCCGATGAGCGTTTGACGGGTAGACCCGCCCAGTTTCTCATCTTTCGCCACGGTATTGACCCGCATGCGCACAGCGAAATCCGGACGGTCGGAATTCTCCTTGTAGTAACTCCAGCGAAACGAAAACGGCGGGGTATACGAAAAACCAGTGTCCTCCAGCGGCGGCACTTGGCCCACGCCGGGGAAATGCGTCTGTTCCGCCGTCAGAAAACGAACTCCGCAATAGCGCTCGAAAAACTCGTACACGCCATACAGTGTTCCACGCGGCCGGCCTCCAGCTGTGACAATGTTCTTGCCGCGTATGCGGATACGGAGAGATTCCTCCCCCATCCCGCTTGCGTCAAAACCCGCTCTACCAGCGGCAGCAGCCGCTCCGGGGCCAATGAACACGTTCTTCGACTTGGCAGGCGCCTGCCCCACGATCGGCAAGTCAAGACCGGTCAATTGGCGGAACAGAGACTGAAACTCTTCCCCTGCATACCGCTCGCTGGCCGTGGCGTCACCCGCGACGACAATCGACCAGCCTTTCATCTTCTCCAACGTGAATTCGCCGGCAAATGATGTTTCAGCTGCCAGAACCAGCACAACGAGCATGGAAAGGAATAGTCGCATCACGTTTGAACCCTCGCATCCGTGTATGCAGACGATCCTACCCGAAAACGCCAGCCGGAAAGAAGCCTTGCCCCCGCCCGAACAAGGAACGGGGCTGAGAAGCGGTCACCGCGAGTATTTTCCCCGCTCCAGAAGAAACTCCACTCCCTTGGTGCCCAAAATAAGCGGCATCGTTACACCGCCGGCCGCGACTGTTGTCTAAGACGGGATGACTTCCCTACCCGAAATCGAGCGGCTTTATGCGCATTGCAAATGCAGTGCCACCTTTCGCACTCCACGCCTTCATCAAACTCTTTCAGCAATTTCACAAGAGAAGGGCATTGCGTGACCCGAAGGACGAATCGAAAGGCGATTCCTTGATTCAACCGTGCAGATTAAGCGCCGATTCATGATGGCGCCACGGCCACGGCAGGGCACATACTCAAGAATGACGTCCTTCATGAAAGATCACGTCATACACGCACAGTGCCCAAACCACGTAGACAACAAGAAGCGGGTAATAATTGGTGCAGGTTTCAATCAAGAAATTGAAGGCGGGAGCACGGCCCGTGATCGGGGCCGGAACCATCAATACTACGAGCAGAAAGGCAGCGTTTACGTAGCGCAGACGCCGGACCACATAATAAGCTGGCAACAGTCCCAATACGTATTCGTAGAGCATGAGCCGCGGCGTTACGAGCAGGTAGACCAAGCAGGCAAGTACGACGAACAGGATATTCCGTCGCCGGGAGTCGGGCTCCGCACTGCGTGTCAAGGCAAGCCAGGTCACGCCGAACACAGCCAGCACGAGAACCGCAAACGCTAGGACCGGCAGCGTGTTCGGCAACGGGGTTCCGAGCCTCTCGCCCGCTCTTATGAACAAAGTCTTGATGAGCGGCCAAGTGGCCGGGGCTCCCGGGAAGTTCTCGGCCAGCGCACTACTGGCGGAAACCATGCCTTGAACTTTGCCCGTGTTCTCGAGGAAAGCCCGTGTAAGGTCGGGATACAACGCGTACGATGCCCCGTGCAGCAGGGCGAATGCCGCGAGGCCCACCGCGCACCAGAGCCATTTCTTCCGCCCATCCGTCATCAGCAACAGGACGAGAAAGAACGCCGGAGTAAACTTGAAGATCGAGGCCGCCACCGTGCAAACGACGAACCATCCCAGGCGTCCGCGGGTGTACGCGTACAACCCCAGCCACAGGACCGTTTGAGCAAGGGATGACACGTTGCCGGCCTGAAGGTCGTAAAAGATCGCATAGTTGAAGCCAATCAGACACACGAACAGAAACACGTTATCGATGCCGCCGTCCAGAAACTTGCGCTGCCAGAGCCACAAACACAAAGCAAAAGCAGCACATTTCAACAACAGGAAACAACGGTAAGAAGCCGCATAGTCAAGAAGCGCAAACGGTCGCAGGAGATTCAACGAAAGCGGCGGATAGGCACACGGCAGAACGAATTTCCCGCCGGCGAGCTCCCGCGTCACCTCGGAGTCATATGGGTTCAGCCCTCGGTTAAAGGCCAGGGCCGCGTAGTAGTAAAGACGAAAGTTCACCTGAAACACATCGGTCTCAAGCGCGATCTTCGCGACCATGGCAAAGACGCAAAGGGCGAGAAGAACGGTGAACGCCCTCGCAGCTCGCCGTCTCCAGATCCCCCTCTGAGCCTCCGCATACTCATTCTGTTCCATGGCTGATCTACTCCGAAAGCCAGAGCCTCCGTATAGTGACACGCCCCAAGACCTGGACTGCTATCCAGACTTGCGTTCAATAAAGGCCAGGATCCGTGCAACAGAGTCCAGATTGTCCAGATTGACTTCCGTCGGGCGGAACTTGATGCCGGCCTCTGATTCAATGTAAGAAATCAGAGAAACCATGCAGAAAGAATCCAGGAGGCCGTCGGAGAACAGCGTCGTGTTGTCATCCACTTCCTTCTGCTCGAGATCGAAGGTCGAGATGATATACTCGACAAGAGCGGCACGAGCAAGCGGCATGCGTGTTCCTACCTCCTACGTGTTCGCCCCGGGCGGCTCGCCAGGGAAAACTCAGAACGGATTCTAATGGTTTGCCTTCCGGTCTTTGTTCAGGCACGCGTCGACGACGGCGCATCGATCAATCTTACCGGTGCCCGCGATTGGCATGCGACCCTCCCAGATATGTACCTTCTGGGGAATCATGAACGTGGGCATGTTGTGGCGGCAGAATTGCATCAGCCCATTGACGTCGACATCACGGTCTTCTGCGGAGACTGCAATATGAACCACTTGCCCCAGCGCGTCGTCCTCGACTCCAAACGCCACAACATGGTTTACCAGTCGGCTGCGATGGACGATGTCTTCGACCTCAGTCGGACTAACGCGATAGCCGCTGCACTTGATGACCGAATCGGCTCGCTCTACAAACCACAGAAAACCCTCATCGTCAATCCGCACAATATCGCCGCTGTAGTGGACGATTTCGTCACCGATGAGCGGTCGAAGCGCTTCGCAAGGCCTGAAGCTTTGCGCCGTGGCTTCCGGGTCGCCCCAATACCCCTTGGTAACAAGCGTTCCTCGATGGATGAGTTCCCCTTGTTCGCCCGGGCCACAGACGCCTTTCACCGGGTCGATGACGAACACGTCAACATTGCGGCACGGTCGCCCAAGTGAGCCCATCTTATCGCGGAACCGATCGGGGGGCAAAACCGTCGAGCGGAACGCTTCCGTGAGACCATACGTCAGATAGACGTGCACGCCCGGAAGCGCTTTGGGCATGGCCTCAAGCGCAGGAAGGGGAATCTTGCCGCCGGAACTGGTGATATATCGAAGGGACGGCATCCGAGCCGGCTCTTGCTGCAAGTAGGCCACGACATCGATCCAGGTGACGGGGAAAGCCGCCATGCCGGTTACGTTCTTCGCTATAATCGTGCGAACAATTTCGGCTGGAATCGCCACGGGTTGCAGCACAACCGTCCCCCCTTTGAGAAACATGGTCGTGATTTGGAGCAATCCCCACGGCGCGCTCAGAGACACGAGTCCCAGAATGCGATCTTCTGCGCAATTTCGAAGATAGTCTGCAACGCGGTATGTGCCATCGAGCAGGTTGAGATGCGTCGTCATGACTCCCTTCGGCATGCCTGTTGAGCCGGAGGTATAGTGTAAAGAAGCCAGGTCTGCATCGACGGGACGACTCGACGGCGCTTCGCCGGATTGCGGCACGTCATCCCATGCTGTCGCATTCGCAATTCCATCCGAGGTACCGACGACGACTACGTGCTGAACGGAACTCAGCGCCCCTGCTTTTTGTGCAATTATCGCGCTGCGCCGGTCGGTGAAAAGGAGTCTGACCTGGCAGTCGCGGACAACATAATCCAACTGCCGCATAGTGCGCTGATAGCTTACATTAACGATGATGGCTCCGATTCGGGCAACGGCAAATGTCGCGATAACTTCCTCGATGCTCTTGTGGAGATAAATGGCCACGCGGTCGCCGCGCCCTATGCCCCGGTCATGAAGCCAGGCAGCCAAAGCTTCCGCTCGACGGGCGAGTTCGCCATAGGTGACTTCGGTGTTCCCGAGTACCACGGCGGGCTTCTCGGCCAGCTCGGGAAGATTCCTCTCTACCAGATCGTACAGTGTATACAGGACCACGACCTATCTCTCTCTGCCCTGTGGCGGCTACGCTTCGCGCAGCATGCTCGAAGTTCCTTGAGACGGCGCCCATCATGACGGAAGGTGCAGGAACACGAGCCTAGCCAAAATGCGAAACGCTTCATACACGGGAAACTGATATTCAATGACTAAAAAAGCCGTGCTGGAAGCAACAAACAGCATTGTAATCGGTATCCCCAGGTAAGGCCAAGGACCGCGATCGAGGAACCGCCACCGTTTGGACCGCTTGATACGGGTCCAAGTCATATAGACAGCCACACCCGCTGCTTGGTACGTCCCCCAGCCCACGCGCGTGAGCGTGCCGGAATGCCAGAGCCCCATGACCAGGAAAGAGGCTAGCGTGGCGAGGTACGGATTTCGAGTAAGCCCGATGACGGGCATGTAGACGTACGTTTGGCACCAGCCGGAGAGCGTCATATGCCACCGTTTCCAGAAATTGCTGATGTTGGGTGCGATAATCGGAAAATTGAAGTTCTCCATGATCTTGATGCCGAACAGCCGGCTGATGCCGATGGCGATATCTGAGTACGCGCTGAAGTCCATGTAGTAGATGAGAAACGTCAAGACAAGGTATCCCCACACTTTGTAGACGGGAAGTATGTCCAAGCGCAGCAGAAATGAGGTTGGCGTCATCCCCCTAAGGAAAGGCTTCAGGAACATTTCGGCGATGACGAGCTTCTTTGCGAGGCCATGAATAATGCGCGTGAGACCCTCGGCCATGGATTGGGGCTGCCATGACTCCTCCCGGTTCTCGATGAAATGGTCGAAGCGTTCGATAGGTCCCGCTGTGAAGGTCGGGAACAGGAACGTGTAACAGAAAAAGTCCGGCAACGATCGGTGTTTGATGTTGCCCCGGGCGGTCTCGATCGCGTAGTGAATGAACTTAAACGTGAAGTAGCTGATGCCCAGTGGAACAATGAATTGCTTTTCGACGGGGTCGGGTGACAATGCGGCTACAAGGGGTGGAATGTACTTGAAGTATGCAAGATAGCCAAGAATAGCCAGAATCAGAACGGGCAACAACCACCGCCCTCTAGCGCCTCCTGTCGCAGCCAGCGGCGCCAGATAATAGAAAGCCAGCGTCCACACGACAAGACCGAGCACGCTGAATGGTGCCAACCATGCGAGGTATCCCATCGAGACGATAGCTAGAAACACCGTTCGAAATCGCTGGGGTAGCACCCAGAAGACGACTGCTGAGGACAGAACGACTAGCCAGAAAATGCCGGATTGAATCATCGTCTAAAATGCCTGATACCGAAAGATTCGCGCGCCCGTCTCCAAACCGACGAGTTTTGCGACGGCCAGAAACAAGAACACGCCAAGCACGATGGCCTGCAACGCGATGCCGAGTAGGCGGGGTAACCTCATCCTCATCCCTCCTGGTCCGTTTGTTCGCTGCTTATGAGCGATGCCAAGTGAGACGCAAGCACACGGGTGTACCGTTCCGCGGCTTTCGCGTCCCGGAGGTGGCTCGTGTCGATGAATTCGCTGGGCACAAGTTGTGCTTCGGCATTAATGTTCAAGTAAGGCACATTCCACGCTTTCACAAACGCTCTTATGTCCCTCTCGTACGCTTCGAGGCTCTTTCTTGATTCAGGCGAATCCCGCATGATCTGGTCGGCGCGTGGATTCTGCACCGCCTCCAACAACACAACATGAATGCCGCCGGCCTCACGCAACTGCGCAATGGTACGCTCCACAACTTGGAAGTTGCGTTGGCTGTTCTCGGCATAGCCTTCTATTCGCTGCCTGAGCGCTTCCTCGGCCTTCAACCACTCTTCTTCGGAGATCGGCCTCCACGTCTCGGCCTGATGAAAGTCGGGCACGACAGGACCCCTCAAAAGGTTGAGCACTGCTGCCGGGCGCGCGGAGAAGAAACCGTGATGATCCAGAAAGAAATTGCCCGTCCGCCGCGGCAACTTGATACCCGCCAGACGCGCTTCATCGTCAAAGGCCTTAGAATCAAGGGCAAGGCGCGGTTGGCGCACAAGTCCCTCGAACATTCGAATCGGGAGCGCCATCTTCCCGGGCGACACTTCCAAAACAACCACGCCGCGAACGTGTTCGGCAATGCAATCCGCGACCGCAGCGGCTTCCCAATGCGTGAGCCCTCCCGCAGTAAGCTGATGCACGTTGAACGGCTGACCGAGCTTCTCCTCCATCAGGCCGGCGAAATAGTCGCCGGTGGCGATGGATTCTCGGGACGCGGACGCGCCTATTACCGCGATCATCTGCTTTGAAGAATCGCCTCGTGTGATGTGGAGGACGGCGGAAGTGAGGTAGGCGTAGTCATCTCTCCAATTGACCATGAAATACCCACAGTCCGCCGCGCCCAATAGGTCCGGCGTGAGCAGGGTGAGACAACAAACGAACAGCACGGTGGCAACGAGCAGCGCTCCCACCACGGCGGGCAGAGACGGTTGAACCGCGCCTCCGAGCAGCTCCCTTATCCAGATCTTAGAGCGGTACCGCGTATGAATGTCAGCATCCTTCCGTGACACACATCTGCACCCCCGCAAGAGAGACTCCGCTCCCGGGGCGCTTGACCCACACCCCAGTTTACAAAATAGCAGATGGTGTTTCTTTGAATCAAGATGCGACCGGTCCGCTTTGGCCCGAAACGAAAATGTGGCGAAAACCGTCTGCACTCGGAAGCGTCACGTATCGTGGAAGAGGCTGTGGGCTCTCTCTTTGAGGACGGTATATTCCAAGGGTATCCGGGCGCTTATCTCTATGAGTCAGTCGATAGAGTTGGATATCTTTCCCTTGCGCTCCTCGCTCTTGAAGCCCGCGAGGAAGTTGACATGAAAGGCTTCGAGTCCTAACCCGCTCCCGTCGCCTGCTGCGTTCATGCCATCAGCACAATTCCTCAGTTCGACCAGGATCTCGTTTCGTCGGGTGAAGTTGGCGGGCCGAAGATTGATTATGGCCGAAAACGCGGCCTGTGCTCTTCTCTGTCCTGAGCACACGATGATCACCCCGCGCGACGGGTCCTTGGACTCCCGGGCCTGGTCCGCGGCTTGCGTGAGGTCCTCCGGCCGAAGGCTCAGAGCGCGGCAATTGGTCACGCCGGGTTGTCCAGCCTCGGAATAGGGCCGGAAGCCATGACTGGCCAAATCGCCAGCCGTCGGGTGTTCGCTGCGAGATGCAAGCAGTTTCTGCCGCGGTTCCGGTGACGAGAAACTCATGATACCCGCCAAGTCACCCAAGGCACCGGCAACCATGGAGGCCGATTGCGATAGATGCATGTGTACTCTGCTCGACGATAGGGCATAGAAGCGCCACCGCCCTTCCCGGGAATTCATCCGGCCCTCGATACGGCCCTGCGCATCACGGCTTCCTTCCGCTCACGCGAGAATGACCGAATGCCTCGGCCCGCTGCCGGCCGCAGCGCGTCGAGCCTGCTATTTCAGCGTTTCGACGCCCATCTCTTCGAACTGGGCCGCTGCATTGAGAAAATGAGCGGTGATCCAGAACACGGTCCAGTCTTCCACATAGCCCCCGCGGAGACCGAAGGGACTGTCGATCGCGCCCCGTTGCCCATAGTTGGTGTGTTGGGGCTGTTCGCCCTGGCTTCCGTATGCGTCGATCAATTGCCCGCAACTGCGATACATCACGAGCGCCAGCCGTTTGAGGTCTTCGTTGCCTGTTACAAGCCCCAGCTTAAACACATAGGGCGCAATCAGGACTCCGTAGACGTCGATGTGCATGTTCTGCACCGATACGGCGGTCCACCCGCGTGTCTTGAAGGCGTGGTCGCGCAGACGTCCCGCAGGCAGATCAATATCCCACACGACCACGTAGGTCAGCGTCACGTCGCAGGCGTGCCGGGCCCATTCGAGGTAGCGGGGTGCCTTTGTCGTCTCGTACAGGGCCAGGAACCCCTGGAACGCGGCAAAGGCGCCTTCCTTGTCTTCGCAGCTTGCATCGAGCGTCCCGCCCCAATACGGCTCGCGCATGGACAGAGACCTTTCCGCGTAGATCTGGCCGGCCTTCTCCGCGGCGCGCAAATAGTGCTCGCTGCCCAGGATTTCATACGCGGCGCACAGAGGGGCGATGAAGAACGCCTCGTCGGTGGACGCCGGGCGCCATCCGTCCGCCAGGATGCGCTGGGCGTGGAAATCGCAGGCTTTCCCGAGAAAAGCCCGCCACCTGGAATCGTCAAGGCCCGATTCTGGAGCTGCTTTGATGGCATTCGCGAAGTTCAGCATTGCCTGGCCCTGTGACAGGGGTTCGTCGTGGTCCCACTTGTTTTCGTCGCAGTGGTACCACGTGTGGAAGCCTCCCTCGTAGAAAGCGGCGCCGGTCAGAAGGTCAAGGGATTTCTGCGCGCGCTCGAGGGCTGTGGAAGCGCCCAGGCGAGGTCCCAGGACCTGGTTGGCGTAGCCGAGGGCTGCGGCCTGGCCGCACCAGCCCATCACGTAGATGTGCTTGTCCGGATACTTCGTGTAACCCGCCGCGCCTCCCGTTTCGTACCATCGGGTATCCGAAAAACGGTATTTCGCCTTCACGATTTCCCCAAACGTTGGCAGCCCTTCCAGGCGATAAGGCTCGAACAGGGCCAGACTGGTCCAGACCGGCCGCTGAAATCCCGCGCCTTCCCTGGGTACAGGAAACGCCTCTAGATAGAACGTCTTTTCGATGATGGCGCCGGGCGCGACGTTCAGATACGCATCCTCGTAGGGCAGAAACCCCGGCTGCATGGCCTTCACCACACTATGCTGACCGTTGGACGCGCAAGGCCCTGACAACAACGCCAGCTCGGCGCCGTTTTCGAGCGCCCGGATACCCAGCGACCACCACTGGTCAGGAAGATTGCCGTATGGAACCGGGGAAGGCAGCGTGTGCAAGCCAACGCCATTGAACACGCCATTCTCCTGCCATTCGAGACCTGCAAACGGCATGGGAAACCGGTGCTCTTCATAGAACGCCTCCTCCCCCGGCGTTCCGCCATACACGGGAGTCTTGCCGCTGCGCGCACCCGAGGGATTGCCATAATAAAGGATGCCCGGCATGAGTACGCCGGATCCTGTGCCGGGGGTTTGAAACCGGACGGACAAAGTGACGCGAGCGGCAGGCGCGGCGCCTTCCCAGACGAACCGGCGAACGCATTTCACCACACGGCCTTCCGAACGGTACGCATCCGATACCCGCCAGTTGCCCCGCGCCGTCTCCACCACGCCGCGGAGAATGGTCCAATCACCGGATTGTTCGACTTCCGTGGCGTGGGCGTGGCGCCAATCAGCAGGCCACTGGTCGCGCCAATCCATCGCCACCGACCACAAGCCCTCGGGCGGGGAAGCGAGTAATGCACGGTCCCCCGAGAGAACCTCCACGGCGCGGCCTCCGTCAAACTCGCGCACCCGGAATTGCGGCATCTCCTGGGCGGAAACGGTTTTCACGCCCGCCGCGATCAACAATACCGTGAGCGCAGCCGCGGCCATTCTGATGCACATTCCCTTATCCTCCAACACGAAGGCGGCCTCCGGCGAGGCCGCCTCGTTACAGCCATTTCGTCAATGTATCGACCGCGACCCGCTCGTTTACGGGAGTTCCTTCACCCGAATGTTGCGGAAATAGAGCACATCGCCGTGGCCGCAGAACCCGAGACGCCCGGAATCGCGCAGCAGACCCGGGTGTTCTTTGCCGTCGATGGTGCCGTTCTTGCTCGCATCTTCGATATTGGCGTCGACAATGACTTCCCCGTTCAGTTTCACGACGATGTGGCGTCCTTCCGCGACGACTTCCTGCTCATTCCATTCGCCCACGGGCTTGAGAAAGCCGGTCTTGGCGGGAACAACGCCGTAAATGGACCCGTGATGCTGGTAGGGTTGGATGTCCTTATACTTTTCATGCGTGTCATCGAGGATCTGAAGTTCCATGCCGTCGTACGCGGCGTGGGCCGGCATCGGCACCCGTACGGCCAAGCCGTTATTTGCACCGGGGGTGAGCTTGAAGTCGAACCGGAGCACAAAATTCGCGTAGTCCTTGACCGTGTAAAGATTGCCGCCGGGCTTGCACACCAGAAGCCCGTCCTCGGCTGCGTAACCGGCCGTATCGCCCTCCCACCCGCTCAGGTCCGTACCGTTAAAAAGAGCGACAAAATCTTCTTCAGGTGCTGGCGCAGGGGGCGCCGGCGGAGCGATGGTGGCCAGGTGCGCGTCGATCTGGTTGCGCAGATCTTCGCTATCCGTGCGCTCTTTGGCTTTCTGGAGTATGGCAACGGCTTCGGGAGCAACCAGTCCGGGGTTATTCTCGCCCTGCGGGCATGCAATCTGAACCGCGGCAAGCGCCGCATCTGTCTTCAACTCGTCGTTATCCAGGTACTGGGCCACCATGCCGAGCGACTCGATTGTGCGAATGGCCGCAAGACCCGAGAGCGCCGCGACCCTCTCCTCTTTGCGCCGCGCAGCATCCAAGGCCTCTTTGTATTGAGCCACCTTCTCAGGCGGCGTAGTCGCGGCAGCCGGCACGAGCCGAAGATATCCGCCGAGCGCCAGCACGTGATGAGTCTCGTTGTCGGTCGTCTTGGCGATCTCCAGAAGGCGCGGCATAGCCACCGGGGTCGGCCACTCCGATACGGCGCGCACCGCCGCGTCCTTCACCACGGGGTCCCCGCTGGCAACAGCCGCCTCAGCCACCCCGTACGCTTCGTCGCTGCCCAGAGCAGGAAGCGCGGCAACGAGATCGGCCCGCGCCTGCCCTTCATGCTTCGCGATAGCGTCGAAAAGCGGCGACGGCTTCCCCGAAACCAGGGATACCAGGACGGAGCGGGCCGCATCCTTTTCGGCATCGGACTGCGCCGCAACCACCAAGTCCACAACCTGGGCCGCGTCGGCAGGCTTGGCCACGGTCGATAACGCGTCAATGGCACCCATACGCACCGTCTCGTCCTCAGCCTTGGCTTGGGCGAAGACCTCGCGGCGCGCAATATCAGCCTGCCGTTGCTTTAGAACATAGAGAAGGGCCACGCGCGCCGGAGGCGGCGTTTCATTCAATGCGTGAGCGCAGGCCTTCACAACCTGCCTCCCAGGAACCCGGAGCAGTGCCGATCTTATCGCCTCAATCTCGTCTTCCTCGGCGCCCTTGCGCAAACGGTCCAGCATGGGCGAAACAGCGCGGTTCCCGGTAAGTTCCGTTGCGGCGCAGATAGCGGCCAGCCGGACAACCTTCTCTTCCGCGAGAATCTGGCGTGTCAGGCTATCTGAGACAATGTTGTCGCCCCGGCTGCCGAGCATGGCGATGATCTCAGCACGAACTTCCGGCGAGGCCCCCGCCATCTTGGCCATCCACTGGAGGGTAAACTCCCTGGAAGGGAATTTGCTGGCGAGTTTCAATGCCGTTGCCCGGTATTCGATGCTTGGATCGTCCGTGGCGGCCAGGAGAAGGCTCTGCGCCGACGGGTGGCCGATATCGACGAGGGTCGACAGCGCGGCGCAGCGAAAACCGGCCTGATTACTGGCCATCAGATAATCGCAGATGGTATTGGCCGCTTGCACGTCGCCGGCCTCAGCCAATCGCCGCGCGTAGGCCAAACCGTATGACACCACTTTCGCCTTCTCGTACGGCGGGGCACTCTCATAGACATTACGAAGGGCCTCGAGGTCTTGCGGCGCCCCCATCTCTGCCAAGGCCTGATAGGCCGCGAGACGGGTTTCACGGTTTTCCGATGCGGCGAACGGAACGATCTTGCCGGCCATGTCCGCCACGCGCAACTCGCCCAGAGCTTTGATGAGTGTGACGGCGCGCGCGCCTTCAGCCCCTTCAAATGCCGCTTTCAATGCCGGTACGACGTTGTCGGTACGGATCGCGAGCAACGCCTGCGTGGCGGGTTCGGCCAGCTGCTCATCGCCCAGGTATTTGAGGAGCGCGTCCACTGTCTCCGCGCCTCCGCATACTTGGAGCTGGTTAATCAAGAATGTCTTGACCTCGGGGTCTGCCGCGGCTTCGAGCGCCCCGGCAAACGCGCCCGAGACCATCGCCCGAGCCTCTTCGGCGCCGCCGCGCGACACATGTTTCGCCAATCCGCTCAACAGGAAGCGCGCATTGGTGTCATCACCAGCCCCAGGGGGCACAAGCATCGCACAGACAGCTTTGATTGCGTCCGGTCCCAATGCGATCAGGTCCTGGCCTGCGGCCGCCATGTCTTGGGTGGTCTGTGCGGGCATTCTGCCCAGCAATTCCTCGACGGTGGGCTGTGCGGATGCGGGAGCGGCACAAACGAAAGCCAGTACGGCCACCAGCGCCGCTTTGCCTGCCAGCAAGAGTCCTCGACGTATCATGTCCATTTCCTTTCCTCATATCATCGCGGGAGCAGCCGCGCCCGGTGGCGTTCCATCGCTTCATGCGGTCACGACAACTGCCAGGGGGCGCGCATGGGCTGGTCAACCAGCCTGTTCGCGCCTTCGTCGTCGATGAACTCCTGTTTCACGGGATCAAAACGCAGATTTCGCCCGAGCTGCACCGCGGCCTTCGCAAGGTTGACTATCGTGCACGAACGATGCCCGTTGGCCTCGTTGAGGGCGAACGTCGTGCGCGTGCGGACCGCCTCGGCGAAATCCGTCATCTGCGGTTCAGGGTCGGGAAACTGGGCCAGCTTCTTCTCGAGATTCGGAATGTCCGACCGGAAACCCTTGAACAGCTTGCCGTCAGGTCCCTCGATATAGGGCTTCGACGCATCTGTCCCTTCACCGTCGAGGATGATCTCGCAACCGTCCGCGTACCGCAGTACGATCCGCCGCCAAGAGCTGACCGCATCGTGGTGCTGCTGAGGCGCGTCTACTTCCACTTCAACCGGGCTCGTGTCGTCCTTACCGAGAAAATACTGGACGGGGTCAAGGTAATGCTGCCCCATGTCGCCCAGCCCGCCGCCGTCGTAGTCCCAGTATCCGCGGAAAGTGACGTGCACACGGTGGGGATGGTAGGGCTTGTAGGGCGCCGGACCAAGCCAGAAATCGTAGTCCAGGGTCTCGGGCACGGGCTCGGGCGTCAGATTGGTCAGGCCGCTCCAGTTGAACTTCCAGTTGAACCCCGTGGTTCCACCTACAAAAACCTTGAGAGGCCAACCGAGCATGCCGCTGTCGACCAGCTTCTTGATCGGCGCCACGGGCGTCCCGAAGCCGTAGAAACCATCCTTGAACCGGAACCAGGTGTTGAGCCGGAAAATGCGGCCGTTGCGCTGGATGGCCTCGACGACTTTCTTGCCCTCGCCAATGGTGCGGGTCATGGGTTTCTCGCACCACACGTCTTTACCCGCTTCCGCGGCGGCGATGGTGATAAGCGCATGCCAATGCGGCGGCGTGGGCACGTGGATGATATCGACGTCGGGCCGGTCGAGCACCTCGCGGAAATCCCGGTAGCCCTGGGTCCCCTCGGGCGACATCTTGAGCGCCTCCTCCAGATGCGATGAATCAACATCGCATACCGCGACCAGCCGCGCGCCCGGCATGCCAATGTGGCCGCGTCCCATGCCGCCCACGCCGATGATCGCCTTGGTAAGTTCTTCGTTGGGAGAGGGTTCTCCGGGAGCGCCCAGAACGCGCCGCGGCACAATCGCAATGCCCGCGAACGCCAAGGCGCTGTTCCGAAGGAAATTCCGCCGTGTGATTGACCGCTTGACCTTCATGTTTATCTCCTTGCATTGCCTGCGACTTGCCGCGCCCAAGGCGGCTGAAGGCGCCTTCGCCCGAACGGAGAATGCATCGCGCCGGCGAAAGCACCTCCCTCGCCCCCGGACGTTCCGACAAGATTCGAACGGAATATGGGCTGAATGGGTCCTAAGTATCCCCCGAACGGCCCCTTACTTCAAGTCTGCGAATTGCCTCACAATAAAGATATCTGAAAGGGCGAGGCGGTTTTACTTGAGGGAGGTCTTCGATGGAGGGCCTTTGGCGCGCTCCGTAGCGCAGGCTTACGGACTTCGCCTCTTCCGCGCAAACGGCGCCAGGCATCCTCGCAGGCTTACGGACTTCGCCTCTTCCGCGCAAACGGCGCCAGGCATCCTCGCAGGCTTACGGACTTCGCCTCTTCCGCGCAAACGGCGAGGGCACGGGGCCTCCGGAGCGCCAACCGCGCGAAACATACCAGCCTGGCCTGGAGGGCCAGGTAAACGGCATCAAACAAACGGGGAGGGCTGAAGGCCCGAAACACCTTCACCCCTCAATCTCCCGGAACGTGAAATGCGAATCCACTCGCGCCCGTTTGAACCCTGTGCCGGGCTTTCAGCCCGGGGAATACGAGGGAATCCCTTTCCCCAGGCCTTCAGCCTGGGCTGG
>Ga0116185_1001210_pt1 | contig 26578 bp, 19 predicted proteins | sample AD_JPNNA7_MetaG_FD_89754 | JGI IMG/M metagenome (GOLD analysis project Ga0116185, IMG submission 89754) | Active sludge microbial communities of municipal wastewater-treating anaerobic digesters from Japan - AD_JPNNA7_MetaG | ecosystem: Engineered > Bioreactor > Anaerobic > Digestate | place...
CGGATGAATACCCCAGACTTACGGATTGGCCGCTCGCCAACCGGCGCGCGCGGATTCTGAAACAGCATATCGACTCGAACAGCAAGCCGACGGCTTTGCTGGGCATCAATATCGCCGGTTCAAGCGACCCGGTGGTCAACCGGTACAACCGGCTTCAGCTCGAGCAGCTCACCATCGCCTTCTGGGGCCCGGATTTCACGCCCAGCGATCTGCTGCCTCTTGACCTGGACGGCGAGGACAGCGAGTCCGGGGTGCTGCTTTTCGAGGACTCTGACAGCGATTCGATTTTCAACAGCGAATTTGGCAGTGACGCGCCGGTTCCGCTGCGGAACCTGCTGTGGCGGCCCGAACCCGAACCGGTCGACTTGGATGGCGACGGCAACGCCGACGATATCGACGGGGATGGCGATGTTGACAGCAAGGACCGTGCATGGGTATTGCGGTTGCGCCCGAAGACTGCGTGGTCCGTGCCCAATACGGACGAGGGCGGTCCGCGGTACACGACGCCCATTCACGATACGATGTTGAAGAGCGGCGAAGCAGTCGAGAGACAACCCGTCGAGAATATGAAGGACGCGGGGGCCGCGCGTGCGCGTTCCATACGTGTTCAGAAATCGGCGAAGCAAGACGCCGCGCCGGCTGTTTTGGAAGAAGTCGAAGGCGACGCGCATTGGGCCAAGCGGCCGGTGCGCGTTTACAAGGATGAATTGAAAGCGCAAGCCGCTGCCGCGGAAGCCAAAGCGTTGCCGCAGGCGGGCAGTTCGGGCGACGACCTGTTCGTGGTCGTGCAGACCTCGGATACGATAAGCCGTCTCGAGCCGTTCAAGGTATTCATTCCCGCAACGCTGCCGACCCGTACGGTCCAGGACCGGCAGGCGGGCCTTCAGTTCTCGCCGAGCAACGTGGTATCGCCGCAGGCCTTGGCAAAGATCCACCCGGAAGAGGACCCCATCGAAGGGTGGTATTATCACGAGATGATGGAAGCCAACATTTCGTGCCAGGTGGAGGATTTCACGGGCTCGGGGCAGTCCATTTTCCAGGATGGAACTCCTGTGCCGGTGCTGGGCATCGATGCATCCACCAACCGTCCTGACATGACCAAGGCGTCCGGAGCGGACGGGCTCGGCGGCCCACAGTCCTTCGTCGTAGCTGAGGCCGTCTGGGCGAACGGCGAGTTCGTCAATCATTATCTCGTGGATTCACAGTACAAAAGTTTCAAGATTACGGGCAACACCAGCAACCGCTTGACGCTGATGGCGGGCGAACCGGCAGACGGGCAATGGCGGGTGGTGAGCAATCCGACGTTCCTCGAACAGGTGATCGTCGAGTTGTACGACGAGGGGGGCGACGCTGAGTTCACGATTCAGAACGACCTGTTGCCGCTAAGCATCGACCAGACCGTGAGCGGTGTGGCTATCTACCGCGATAACGACGCGCATCCGGGCAATACGAACGGCCAGTTTGACGCGGAAATCGATATTCCGCTGTCGCTGGACTATGCGCCGTACCAGATTGGCGCGGTGGGCGAGCCGTCGACGCAAGTGCTGTTCGTGTTCTCGAGACCGGGAACCGACAACTTCCCGCGCCCGATGGCGGAGCAAGCCAATAACCGCCAATGGATTCAGGATTCGATCGGCACGGGCGCCGACCATCCCGATGCCGGGGCGGACTTCTTCATCGTGGTGCGTGCGACCGAGCGCATGGATTTGGATGACGATTTCCGCGTCGCCATTGTGGGATGGGGTCCCAACACGCCCACCGAGCCGGACCCGGATACGTTCCCGCCGCCGCCGGCGGCCCAACGCGGCGAATTCGACATCTTCAGCGAATTCCCGTGGGGCGCGCGGGCGTTGGGCTTTGTCACGGTGTTCAATGAGGCGGATTTCCCGGGCTCGGACATGCCCACGACGGGGATCCCGGACAATAGCGGGTTCAACTTCATCCGGTTCCAGTCCAACAAAGCCGTGCGTACGGCTATCGTCAAGGCTGCCGAGCGCGTGGTTGGACCTACGGACGTGGTGATCAGCGCGGTTTCTACCGACCGGTTGCCGCAGATCATACCGGATAACGGTCTGTCGTTCGTGATTTACGGGCGCGGGTTTGGCACGTCGCCTTCCGTGACGGTGGCGGGCATTTCGCTGGTGATAGACGGCGCCGAGGATACGGAAATCGCCGTGACAATTCCGGGCGGGTCACTCATTGAACAGGATCCCATCGTGCTGACGGTGGTGAATCCGATCACCGGAAAACAGAGCAGCCGCACGGACATGTTTACGCTGGTTTCCGTCCCGCCGGACGTGAACGCGCCGAAGATTTCGTCGTTATCGCCGGAGACCGGAACGAGCGACGATTTCCCCGTTGCGATCTTCGGGGAGAATTTCGATGATCCGGAGGTCTTTTTCGGGCAGACCTTCATGCCGGTGGCCTCGTGGACGACGACCCGGATTGACGTTTCCTTCCCGGGCGCGGGATTGGGCCAGACGGGTACCCTTGACGTGACCGTGCGCAACAAGACGACGCAACTGTCAACGACGAAGCTGGACGCCTTTATATACAAGAACCTGCCCCTTACGCCGAGGGTGTGCTTTATTGCCACGGCGGCGTACGGCACGGATTCGGCTGAAGAACTGGCCGTGCTGCGCCGGTTCCGCGACGAGGTGTTGTTGCGGACCACGGCGGGGACAGCGTTTGTGGACATGTATTATCAGGTCAGCCCGCCCGTTGCGGCAGCGGTGGCGCGGCATCCCATGCTTGCGGCTCTGGTGCGTGGGGTGTTGACGCCGACGGCCCACGCCATTGCGTCGCCGTGGAAGACGATGGGTGTGCTGTTCCTGTCTGCTGCGTTGGGCGTGTATGGGGTTCGCCGCCGTGCGGGAAGGACGCCGGTGCGCGAAATGCGGTAAAAGATCGGCGGCTGACGGCGCGCTCTGGGGGGCGCGCCCGAACCGTGCGAAAGGAGAATTCAAGGTGAGCGTGAGAGCCCCGATGGCAATGCTTACAGTGGCTGCCGTGTGCCTCTTGATGGCGGGTCAGGCCTACGCGTTCTTTCCGTTCGGCGGCTTTACCGAGGTGAATCAGCAGCTCCGGTTTATGACGTGGCCGCTTGATTACCTTGACACCAACCGCGACGGCGATGTGAGCCCGGACGAGGGCGTCCGCTGGACCTTCGAGGGGGAGATCACGCGGGAGTATCCGGCCTACGACGAAGAGGGGCATCTGATTACGATTCAAGAGACGACCGGATGGACCGAAAAAGAGCAGGCGACCCTCAAACAAGGGTTCCAGGTGTGGGAAGACGTGCCGACATCCTATGCCGCCTTCTATTTCACCAATCCGGTAACCGAGCCCCTCTACACGCGCCCCATTGGCGACAGCGACTACGTGATTGGCGAGGGTACCACGGAAATCGACATGATCAATTATGTCGCCGTGGAAGATCCCGGAGAGGAGACGCTGCCGGCGGGCGTCTTGGGGGTTACGCTGTTCACGATAGTGCTTGAAGACACTGTCGTCGAGATGGTCGGGACCGGCATGAGTGTTCCGGTAAGCGGCGGTCAGATCGTCGAGTGCGACATTGTGTACAGCGGTGCGATGCACCGCGAGAGAACGGTCGAGGTCGACACGGGAGGCGGCAACATCACCACGCAGACGATCCCGGCGATGTGCGAGCTCCTGGCGACGCATGTGCACGAAGTCGGCCACTCGATCGGCCTGGCCCATACGCCGCTCAACAATTTCTCCGACTTCTTGGACGACACCGCCAATACGGGCCTGGTGGCGGAGCTCGAGCAGCGCGTCTATGCGCAACGCAATTCGGCGGGCCAACTCGAGCAGGTGGGCGTGACGCCGACCATGTACCCCATCTACTTCGCGACCGATCTCGGGGACGGCAAGTACAAAGGGGGGATGTCGGACCTTGCGCCGGACGATATGGCCGGCGTGTCCTACCTGTATCCGCGCGGCTCACAGTCGCGGTATTTCCAGTTGGACCAGGAAGTGCGTTCGCAGACCCGGCTTGATTTTCCGTCGGCTCCCCTGCCTGGCGCGCACGTGATTGCGTGGAGCGATGCGGACAGCAACGTTGGGACCCGCCGGGTGCCGATGTTCAGCACAATGGCGGGGCTTTACCAGAACCAGGAATCGTTCTCGGGTTATTTCAAGATGATCAACCTGTTGAAACAACACGAGACCATTAAGGGGGTGACATTCGATGCGACCTACGTGTTCACGAGCAACCCTCTCAATGGCCTGAGTTCGCCGACCGGTTATACACCGGAGGATTTTGACTCAACCCACGTGTTGTTTGGTCCCAGTGCATTCAGTTTTATTACGGCGTTTCCTTCCGAGGTGTTCAACGAGACGCAGAATCTTCTCGGGATCGAAAGCCGGGAGCAAGGGACGCCGCTGATCTTCAACATGCTGAGCGGGCAGGTGGTGAGCGCCACCACCGGCAAGTCACTGAGCACGATGTTGCCGGGTACGACGCCGATGTTCGGCGCGCGTAACGACGTATGCTGGCTCAACGTGGTGGTTCCGACCACTGCGTCGATGGTCCAGACGCCGAAGTTTTTGAGAAATGTGCGGGATCAAATCCTGTTGAATTCAGCCATAGGAACCGCTGTGATGGATGCGTACTATCAAACGGCGCCTCCCATTGCGCAGTATCTTTCGAGCCATCCGCGGGCTCTGGGAGTTGCGCGCGGCGTCTTCGCCGGGGTGGAATGGGTATATGCCCGCGCGGAGATGCTGCTTGTGGCAGCGGCGGCGCTGTTGGTGTTGGGCGTTGCGTTCGAGTATCGGCGCTGGCGTCTGAGCCGGCAGGCTGCCGGAATCCTGGTTTTGGCGGGCCTGCTGTTGGCGGGCGGCTCGGCTCATGCCTCGCTCCTTTATATGTCGGATGAGGAAATGGTGAAGGCCGCGGACAACGTGCTGGTCGGCACGGTCGAGGCGGTCGAGAGCTACTACATCAAAGAAAACGTCATTGTGACCGACATCACTATTCGAACCGAAGACAACGTAAAGGGCCACTTGAACAAAGGCGGCCAATTCGTTTTGCGGCAGCCGGGCGGGCGTGTTGGGCCGGTTCTGCGTTACGCCACCGATTTGGCTGAATTTAAAGAGGGCGAGGAAGTGCTGCTGTTTCTCCAGACAGAGAAGCGGAGAGGCCCGGCGGTGGTATGCGGCGAGCGCGGGAAACTCCTGGTCCAGACCGACCCCCTGAACGGTGAGAAATATGTGGTTTGCGGCCCTCAAGCCGCTGCGCCGGGCAATTCCGGGAAGAGTGAAAAGGACGGCGGCCAGAAAGTCGCCCAACGTGTTGAACTGGAAGCGTTTAAAGACTATCTTCGCGAAATGGACAAGCAGCAGAAAGCCGAAGAGGAGGTCCCCAAAGAGGGGGAATGACCTCTGCACACGCCAATCGGGTGCTCGAACTCCCGGAAGCTCAGGTTTCCGGGAGTTTTTCGTGTAGGATATAGGGTCAGCGGTTCGGGCGGGTGAAGGCGCCGCCAGACCCTTTGACCCGCTCCCCGGGTTTGTATATGATTGATAGGCGTTCGCAGGATGCGAGGGGCTGCGCAATTCAGTTCGACGGGCGTTTGCGTCAACCTCAGGCAGGCGGCGGCCGTTTTATAGAAGAGTAAGGTGTGGAGAGGTGAGCCGTGCCTCGCGGAAAAGGCGGCCGCCAAGAGTATTGGTCTCTTTAATGTGCACGATGTAGGCGGACCCGGGAAAGTCAACGATGCTCCGAGGATTATTAGTTCGTAAAATCTTCGTCTTACTGGACTTGGCGCTCGTGCTGCTGCTCTTGTTGGTGGCCTATCAAGCGTTTTCCGCCATTTTCCAGCCGCAGCGCGCCATTGAAACCGCTGTAGCGCCCGGGTCGGTTCCACAACTCGAAGTGGCGAAGGTGGGCAAGGGCGCGGACTACGGTGTGATCACGGAAAACGGTCTCTTCGGACCCGCCTCGAGGGAAAAATCTCTGGAGCCAACAGATACGGAAACGGTTTCCGAGCCTACTACGACGGTTACGAAGCTCCCCCTGAAATTGTTGGGTACAGCCGCCACCTCCTCGAAAGACCCTCTAGCGAGTGCCGGCATAAAGAATACCCAAACCAATGTCGAGGATACCTTCTACCTCGGCGAGCCGGTGCTCTCAGATGTGATCCTCGAAGAGGTGCATAAGCGTGAGGTCGTCCTGCTCAACAAGAAGGAAAACCAGCGCGAGATCCTCTCGATGGACGAAAAGGAAGAGACGGGCGCGGCGCCCGCGGCGGGAGTTGCGGGCGCGCGCACGGCGTCCGGGTCGTTCGAGGAAGGCAGTCCTGTCGTCGTAAACCGTAAAGAGATCATGGAAGTGGCGAGCGACATGACCCGCCTCGTGACCGAGTTGAAGCCGCAGATGAAGACGGGTACCGACGGCAAGGTGAGGGGTATCACCTCGCCGGTCTTGGGAAAGGTGCCGCTGGCCCAGAAAGTCGGCCTTGCGGACAACGATGTGATTACCTCGATAAATGGCATCTCGATCGACAGCCAGGAGAAGATCGTTGAGATCGCCGAGAAATTTCGGGACCTGAGTGTTTTTCACTTGAAAGTGGAGCGCAACGGGAAAACCATCACGCGTACCATAAAACTGGAATGAAGCAAAGGGGGATGGCTTTCTCCCGCCTGGCGCGGGAAGGCCGGTATTTCCTATGCAAAGACATGCTGACAAACGACGGGAAGGAAAATCGGTGAAGTACGGTTGGGTAACCACGGGGGCATGGATGTGCCTTGGAATTGCGCTGCTGGTGCTGACCGCGCCGGTCCGAGCGCAAGACAAAACAGTGGAAGCAGAAGGCGTGCCGGCCGAAACGCAAGCGGAAACGGCGGACACTCAAACCGCGCCCGCCGAGGCCCAAGCGGAAACATCGGACGCTCAGACCGCACCCGCCGAGGCCCAAGCGGAAACGCCGGACGCTCAAACCGCGCCCGCCGAGGCCCAAGCGGAAACTTCGGACGCCCAAACCGCGCCTCCCGAAGCACAAGCGGAAAAGCCGGACGCAGGAAGTGCGCCGGCGGGGGCACAAGCGGGACCAACCGGCCGGGAAGGTCTGCCGGTGCGCAAACCGCCGCGTCCGTCGGTGCCGCGTTCCGCCGGGAACTCGGGGAACCCTGAACGCGTCAACCCTGAGGACTTGACTCCCAGCGGCAAGCCCAAGCCGGAGATCCCGCTTGATCCGTACCGTCCCAAGTCGGATGCTCCATCCGGCACGATGCTGAGCGCGGATGGAGACGTGCTGTTGACCCTCGATTTCGAGGAAGAAAACCTGTTGGATGTGATCAAGATCATCGGCGCGCAAACCGGCAAGAACTTTGATATCGATCCCCAGCTGGCGCAAATGAAGGTAACACTGATCTCGCATGCGCCCATTCCTGCTGCCATGGCCTACGACATTCTCGGCTCTATCCTTCAGATGCGGGGATACGACATGGTCGAGGTGCTCGACGGGCATTTGGTACGCATTGTGCAATCGGGGCAGTTTATCGAGAAGAGCCCGCTGGTGATCGGGCGGCAGGAGCCCGAGGGCTACGACAGGGTCGAGACTCATATCATACCCGTTACCTATGCGACCGCGTCTGACTTGCAGGCCTTGCTCGAGCAGCTCGGCTCGCAGACGGCGATCGTGAGCGTGTACGAAAAGACCAACATGCTGATCATCACGGACACCGCCGACGGCATTCGTAACATGCTGCGGTTTATCCAGGAGGTCGACGTTCCGGGTTACGAGACGGAGATGGAAGTGTTCGCGCTCGAGTACGCCCGCGCGGAAGTCCTGGCCACGCAGATTCAGGATATTCTGGGAGTCGAGGCGGGAGGCGCGGCGCCTGCCGCCGAGCGGCCAGCCCGGCCGACCCCGGTCCCCGCGCCGCGGCAGCCAGCCCGGCCTGCCGTACCCGGCCGCCAAGGTTCGACGGTGGTCGCTCATCAAGAGACGCTGCGGATCGTCTCGGACGAACGCTTGAACGCGTTGATCGTCATTGCAAGCGCCCCGCTGATGGAACAGGTTCGCGACTTGGTCGAGCTGCTCGATACGCAGACGGACTACGAATCGGATAATCTGCACGTGTATGAACTGCTGAATGCAACCGCGAAGGATATCGAGGAGGCTCTGAACACCGTAGTCGGCCTGACGCCGCGCACCGAGGGCCAACAGCAAGGGGCTCCGGCCGCCACCGCTGAGATTCAGCCCTTCGAAAAGAAGGTCCAGATCACAAGCTATGAGCAGAACAACTCGCTGCTGGTGGTGGCCTCGCCTCAAGATTACCGGGTGATTCGAGAACTTATCGCGCAGCTGGATGTGCCGCCAAGGCAGGTGCACGTGGATGCGGTGATCATGGAGGTGACCATCAACGACAACTTCGACCTTTCCGTCGAGGCCGCGGGTATCGACGGCGAAGACGGCTTCGGGTTGAACAACGTGGTGACCCTGGCAACGGTTCTTACGGAGGGCCCTCTGTCCGCGGTCGGCGGGGGCGGTGTTCTGGCGGGTGTCATTGATGGCACCACGGAACTGACCGTATCGGACGGCGCCGGCGGGTTTGTCACGCAGGAAGTGCCGAATATTCCTCTGCTGCTTACGACGTTGGAGTCCATAACGGAAGTGAACGTCTTGGCCCAGCCGGGTTTGACGACGAAAGACAACGTGGAAGCTGAGGTGGTCGTGGGCCAGGAAGTGCCCTTTATCACGGGCAGTTCCCGTTCGCTGGATCAATCGGCCATCGGCGCCAGCGTGTACAGCCGGGTCGAGCGTGAGGACGTGGGCATCAAGCTCATGGTTACCCCCCAAATCAGCGAGGGCGACTACGTGTCGATGGAACTCGAGGTCGAGGTCTCGGAAGTGATTCAGAGTTCGGTCGGCGCCGACGTGAATATCGTGGGCCCGACGCTGTCGAAATCCAATGTGAAGACCGAGACGGTGATCAAGGATGGCTCGACGGGCGTTCTGGGCGGCCTGATCAGGGAAGCAACCGACCGTTCCGTTCGCCAGCCGCCGTATCTGGGCGACTTGCCCGGTGTGGGCTGGCTGTTCCGGACGAAGAGCAATAAGCGGGCCAAGCGAAACCTGGTGATCCTGGTGACGCCGTACATTATGAAGGAAGGCGTCGACACGGATCGTGTAACGAAGTACCGGCTGGACCAGTTCGACTCCGCGAATGTCGATGTGGTCTTTGAAAAGGGCTTCATCAAGCGCGTCAAGAAACGCGGGTACATGCGCAACGACTACCGGCCTACCCAGGACCGCAGGGAGAGGGCCCGGCCCGAAGACACCTTCAGCCGCGGCGACATCAAACGGGGCACGGAATGAGTCCAAAACGCAGCGCCAAAATCGGTTAGATTCTCGTCGAACTGGGGCATATTCACCAGGAACAGGTGGACGAGGCGTTGGAATTGCAGCGGATTCGCCCGAAACGCCTCGGTCAGATCCTCCTGGACTTGGGGTATTGCGAAGAGGACCAATTGCTGGAGGCGCTGAGCGCGCAGTTCGACATTCCCTTTGAACGGGATATGACGAAGCAGATCACCTCTTCGCTGACCACAAAGGTGCCAATCAACTTCATCCGTGAATACCGCATGGTGCCTTTCAAGCAGGATGGCGCAGTATACTGCGTGGCTCTGAATGATCCGGTGAACCTTCTGCCGCTTGACGATCTGCGGCTGCTGTTGGGCGGGCCCGTGGCGCCGATTTTGTGCCGTGGCGACGATATTCAGCGCGTGTTGGATTCGTATTTCGATCAGCAAGGCGAGAATGCCGCCGAGATGATCGACGACATCATGCTCACGGAAGGGGAAGCCGGCGAGATTCACACGCTGGATTCGCTCGAGGCTTCTGAACGCGACCTGTTGGACCTCGCGAACGAGGCGCCGATCATCAAGCTTATCAACTTATTGATCACGGGGGCCATTCGGGAGCGCGCGTCTGACATCCATCTCGAGCCGTTCGAGCGGGACGTCCGCGTCCGTTACCGCATAGACGGCGTGCTCTACGAGAAGCTGACGGTGCCGAAGTCGCAGCAGGCGGCGGTTATCTCGCGCGTGAAGATCATGGCGAACATGAACATCGCCGAACACCGCCTGCCGCAGGGCGGCCGCATCAAGATCAGGCTGAGCGGCAAAGAAATCGATATTCGCGTTTCGGTGATTCCGGTGGCCTTCGGCGAGCGCGTGGTCATGCGTATTCTCGAGAAAGGCACGTTTCTGTTCGGGCTGGAGGAGCTGGGGCTTTCGAAGCAGGATTATGCGATGTTCGACCGGCTCATCATGAGTTCGCACGGGATTATCCTTGTGACGGGTCCGACGGGGTCGGGCAAATCGACCACGTTGTATGCGGGGCTCCAGCGGGTAAACTCGCCGGACAAGAACATCATCACGGTCGAGGATCCCATCGAGTACCAGATGCCGGGCATCGGGCAGATCCAGGTGCGCGAGCGCATCGGGCTGAATTTCGCGGCCGCCTTGCGCGAGATCCTGCGCCAGGACCCGGACATCATCCTCGTGGGCGAGATTCGCGACCACGAAACCGCGGAGATGGCGGTGCAGGCCTCCTTGACGGGCCACCTGGTGTTTTCGACGCTGCACACGAACGACAGCGCCGGCGCCGTCACGCGTCTGGTGAACATGGGCATTGAGCCGTTTCTGGTCAGTTCGTCCACCATTGCGATTATGGCGCAGCGCCTGGTGCGCCGCATCTGCCCGAATTGCAGGGAGGAATACGAGCCTGAGGCCGAAAGCTGGGTCGAGCTCGGGATCCGGCCCGAGGACGCCAAGGGCCTGACATCCTTCCGCGGCGTGGGTTGCGAAAAGTGCCAGCAGCGCGGGTATTACGGCCGTATTGGCATTTTTGAACTCCTTGTCATGACCCCCCAGATCCAGGACCTGACCCTGAAAGGTGTGGACTCGAACGTCATCAAGCGCGAAGCGGTCAAAGAAGGGATGCGGACGTTGCGGGCGGACGGCGCGGCGAAGGTGCGCGCGGGCATTTCCACTATCGAGGAGGTTCTTCGCGTCACGCGCGATGATCTGCTCGAGGGCGTAATTGCATGAAACATGGAGGCGGCAGTTAGGCGCAATGGCGGTCTTCGACTACGAGGCGATCGCGGAATCCGGCAAGTCGGTACGGGGCGTAATCGATGCGGATTCGCCCGCGGCGGCACGGCGCAAGCTGCGCGAGCAGGAGCTGTTCCCGACCAGTGTTCGCGAGTCAACCGAGAAGACGGTTGTCACGACGGACGTGGTGGCGGGCTCGTTCAGCCGTATCAAAGGGCGCGATGTTGCCCTGATGACGCGGCAGCTCGCGGTGCTGGTTGAAGCCGGGATGTCGCTTGTCGAGGCACTAAGCGCCTTGCTCGATCAGACCAGCAACCCGCGGTTGAAGAAAGTGATTTTTGAAGTGCGCGACCGCGTGAACGAGGGCATGACGCTCGCGGACGCGATGTCGCAGCACCCCCGAGTATTCAACTTGCTGTACACGAACATGGTGCGCGCGGGAGAGGCCAGCGGGGCGCTCGAGGCGGTTCTGATGCGTTTGGCCGAGCTTCTGGAGCGCAACGTTCGTCTGCGCGCGCGGGTGGTGTCGGCCCTTGCGTATCCGGTGCTGATGGCTTTCGTGAGCGTTGGTGTGATTGTCTTTCTGATGATGGTCGTTGTTCCCCAGATCGTGGGTACTTTTGCCCGGCAGAAGGTCGAGCTTCCCGGGATTACGAAGGCATTGCTGTTCACGTGCGATATCGTTTACGGTTGGTGGTGGGCGATGCTGCTGATGTTGGCGGCCGGCTATTTCACGTGGCGCGGGTGGGTTAAACGGCCTGAAGGGCGCTTGCAGTGGGACCGGTTCAAGATATGGGTGCCCTACGTCGGCGATTTGTATTTGAAGGTGGTGTGCGGCCGGTTTTCGCGGACGCTGGGCTCGATGCTCGAGAGCGGGTTGACGATGCTGAACGCTCTCGAGGTGGTGAAGACGGTTCTGCAGAACCGGCAGGCCGAACAGATCATGGACGATGTGAAGACCCAGGTGCGCCGGGGGCGCAACCTTTCCGAACCGCTGCGCGACTCGGGCATGTTTCCTCCGATGCTGGTGCACATGGTCGAGCTTGGCCAACGCAGCGGCGAGCTGCCGGCCATGCTGTTGAAGACCGCCGACACGTACGATGAAGAAGTGAACATGGCCGTGGACGCCCTGGTGAGTCTGCTGGAGCCGGTCATCATCCTGGTGATGGGCCTGTTTGTAGGGTTTCTCGTGATTGCGATGCTGCTTCCGATTCTCACGATTAGCAGCACGTTTGCCTGAGGAGGGCCGCAAAATGAACTCTCGTAAACGCACGGAAAGAAGACGGCAAGAGGCCGGGTTTACGCTGGTCGAGTTGATGGTCGTCATCGTGATCCTCGGGTTGCTGGCGGCCCTCGTCGCGCCGCGCTTTCTGGAAGTGGCGGATGAGGCCCACGTCAACACCGCCAAGGCGCAGATCTCGCATTTCAAGACTGCCCTGACCCAGTACAAGCTGGAGCTCAAGAAGTTCCCGAGCACCAGCGAGGGGCTCGAAGCCCTCATCAACAACGAGAAGAGCAAGAAGTTTCTCGATAGCGATGCTGTGCCGAAGGACCCTTGGGGCAACCCGTACGTGTATACGTCGCCCGGCGCCGAAGGGCATGATTTCGAGATCATCAGCTACGGCGCCGATGGTCAGAAGGGCGGTACGGGATACAACGCGGACATCATGAGTTGGAACCTTCAAGGCGAAGGGCAATAGGACGGCCCCCTGTGACGTGCCCTCGCCCAAACGAGATGGTGCCGGGTGTGCCGGGCGTTCGCGCGGCGGGGAACGGCTATACGCTGGTTGAGCTCTCCGTGGTGATTGCCATTGCGGGGCTGATCATGGCCATAGCGATCCCCCAGTTCATGCCGTCGATCCTCTTCAGCAATCTCGAGGGGGCGGCGCGGCATATGGCGAGCTACGGGCGCGCGGCAATGGCCCACGCGGTTATCGCCCACGAACGGCTTACGGTCCGCATCAATTTGAGCCCCGAGGAAGGCCAGCCGCAGCAATACTGGACCGTCCGCTGGTTCACCGAGTACGAGTTGAAAGAAAACGAGGAGGGCATGTTCGACGGCGGCACGTTCGGCCCGACACAAGGCACGTCCGCGGGCCAGCGGGCGCAGGACCAGAATGCCGCCTTGTACGTTCCCGGCTCGCAAGAAGACATGGCCGAGCAGGCGCGCCTTTTGCAGGAACGGTTCGATCGATTCGCCACCATGGCGCTGCAATCCAAGGCCCGAAACGTGAAACATGAGGGCATACTGAGCGAAGTGGGTAACTTGTTTGAGGGCAAAGAATTCAAACTCGATGACGAGGAAGACGAGGACAGCGTCGATGAGGTGAAGACATCGCTCCTGGAGCGGACGCGCATGCCCGAAGGGGTGACGATCGAGAGCGTGCGCGTGGGCACGTCGGACATCAGCAGCGGCCTGGTCGAAGTCGACGTGACGCCCTTGGGTTTGGCCGAGCCCGTGCAGGTGTACTTGAAGGGCGAGAAGGAAGATGAGTACTTCACCGTCGTCTGGGACGCCATAACGGGCAGCGCCCACATTTATGAAGGGAAAGAGGAGTCGCTTTGAGCGGTACTGTTGAGCAGAGGCGGGAGCGGCGTCGGCCGTCACGACATGACAGCGGTTTCACGTTGATCGAAATCGTCGTGGCGCTCGCCGTGCTGGGCGGGGTGATGTTCATCCTGCTCGAGACCCATTTTCGCGCGTTGCGCCTGTATGATTCGGCGCGCGAGCAAGTCACCATACGCAACTTTCTTTCCGAGGCCGTGGGCCGCGCCGAGACGGAGGTGCTTGCCGGCAATCCTGCAGGGGACGGCGATTTCGGCGAACGGTTTCCGGACTATACGTATACGTTCGACGCGCAACAGCTCGGCGAAGGCAATATCTTGCTGTACGAGGTATTGGTGACGGTCAAAGACCCCGAGGGCGAGAAGCATGAGATTGTCTTCATGCTTTACGATCCGCGCACGGGCAGCACGAGCACGGGCACGAACAGAAACACAAACACAAACATAAACACAAACACAAACACGAATAGGGGCGCCTCGCCAAGCGGAACCTCGGGCATCAACCTCAGTGACATATCCTCGCGCGCTTCGCAAGCCGCTTCAAGTAGAAAGCGATGACGGGCCATGCGGAATGACGGTTTCACGTTGATGGAATTGGTGCTGGCGCTGGCCATCATTGTGATCATGACGGCCATCGTCTACTCGTCGCTGAGTTCGGTGGTGAATTCGACCGCGATGGCGCGCGCAGCGGCCGAGGAAACGCGGCTCCGGCAGTTCCTTACTCGTAGTTTCGAGACCAATTTCAGCAGCGTGTACATGGATCGGACCAGCGAACAGGGCCTGTTCCAGTTCATAGGCGTCAACGATGACTCCATGGACGGCCCGATGGACTCGGTGCGCTTCTGCTCGTCTGCGCCGCTGATGGGGGGGATGTCCCTTCCGGGCGACCTCAAGGAAGTGCGTTACGAGGCGATCAGCACGGAAGACACCGAAATGGGCCTCGATCTCGACGACGATAATGAAGGCAAGGTTGACAAAAAGGACGATAAAGGCGAGGAGCCTGACGAAGGAGCGACGCTCGAGGCGATGGAAATGCCGCTGATCGCGGGCAGCGCCGGGCAACTGGATGAAACACTGAATGAGACGCGAAGCAGGGGCTTGGAAGAACAGGCCCAGGAAACCGATTACGAGGCGCCTCACTGGAGCGTGCCGATTCGTTCGATGGATATCCAGTACTTCGACGGGACGGACTGGCTCGACGAGTGGGACTCGCTGCAATATGGCCGGGCGCCCTGGTGCGTGCGTATCCGGATCAACTTCGCCAAGACCGAGGAACAGCTTAAAGAGGAGGCCCCGAAGCGATACGACGAGGTCGAGGACCCCGATTTTGAAGTGGTGGTTCCCATTCCTCTTGGGCTAGGCATGACGGAAGACGGCCGGTCGCTGGCGAATTTCTCGGGGCAATCGGCCCGCGACGCTCTGGAACAGCTCGAAACGCAGTCTTCGCAGCGTACGGGCAGCACAGAGGGGTCCAACAACAACATCCAGACGGAAGGCGGCAGACGGTGAACGGGCACGCTTTTCCATACCCGAAGCCGACACGCGCCCCCGACGAAGGCGTGGCGCTGCTTCTGGCACTGTTGTTCGTCGTGCTCCTCACGGTGCTGGTGGTGGAACACGCATACGAAATGCGGGTCGAGGCGAGTTTCGTGGAGAACAACGTCACCCTGTTCCAGGCGGAACTTGCGGCGCGTTCGGCCGTGGCGTATGGATACTCGCTTCTGGCCGCCGACCTGGAAGAAACCGCCGCAAGCGGGCAGGAGTTCGCATTCGACAGCCGTGTGGACCTGTGGGCCGAGGGACTTCCCTGCCAGCAGATTAATGATGCCCTCATGCAATGCCGCATCCAGGATGAATACGGCAAACTCAACATCAATGCGCTGGTAAAACTCACGAATGGCGAAGAAAACGAATACATGGTGGACGCCTTCCGCAGTCTCATCGAGCGGCGCGGCGGTGAACCCGATGTGGTTGACGCCATATTGGATTGGATTGACACGGACGATGAGATGCGCCCCGCCGGCGCGGAGGCCGACTACTATGCCGCGCTCGACCCGCCCTACGGCTGCAAGAACGGGCCGATGGGTTCCGTAGAGGAACTGCTGCTTGTCGTCGGGATGACGTCGGAACTTTTTTTTGGAGACCCCGAGAACCCCGAGGAGTTTCCTCCGTTGACGGAACTCCTCACTGTGCAGGGCGACCCGTTGGGGCGGGTCAACGTGAATACGGCGAAGTACCCCGTGCTCGAAGCCATGGCCGACGCCATTGGGCAGTCTGGCTTGGCCGAGACGATCCTGGATTGGCAGGAGAACGGGGACCCGGTAACAAGCCGTGCCGACGCGGAGGCCCGGGGGCTGCTGGACCCCATAGAGCAGAGGGGCAACGTTCGGGCCCAAACCAGCGTTCGGGCTCAGACGGAGGTGGTGGAGCGCAGACCGGAAGTCTGGACCTGGTCGAGCGACGTGTTCCAAGTCGAGGGCATGGGGCTGTACGAGAGCGCGATGGTGCGCATACAGGCTTTCGTGTGGCGGGACTCGGGGCAGGAGGCGGCCGAAATGTTTCGCACGCTGGATTGGAGAGTAACTCAATGAAATTGCCGTCCAAGATCGGTGCCGTTGAATTTGACGAGGACGAAATCCGGCTCGCGGTGGTGAGCACGGGCAGGCGTGTGCCCGCCATCATCGAGGCCCGTGCATGCCTGGCGGTGTATCCGAGCGCCAGTCAGCGGTTCGAGGCGCTGGTGGCCGCTGTCGCGCATGCCCGTTCGCAGATGAAAACCAAGCCCGCCGCGTGGGTGTTGTGCGCGAGGAGCGATAACGCGATTGCACGGAAACTGACCCTGCCTTTCAAGGGAAGAAGCAAGGTGGCGTCGGCGGTGCCCTTCGAATTGGAGCCGTATCTGGCGTTTCCTATTGAAGAGTTGGCGGTGGATTACAGCATTGTCCGGGAAGCCAACGGCAACACCGAGGTACTGGCCGTCGGGGTGCGGCGGACCTTGCTGGAGGAGCAGATCGACGTTCTTAATGCCGCCGGCATCGCTATCGAGGGGATCGGACTGGATGCGACGGGATTGAGTTCGCTCCTGCACGCGCGCCAGAACCGGGGGAACGGTCTCTCGGCCGCGCTCCACGTGCGCGGCGCCGGCTCTTCTCTCGTGGTCACGCTCGGGACGTCGCTGGTGTTTCTCCGGCATCTGCCGCTGACCGCGGCCCAGTTTCGCGATGGGCCGGAAGCCGCCGCCCGCGAGGTCCAGAATACTCTGCGGGCGTTCCAGGCCTCGTGGCCTGAGGACGGCGCCACCCTATCCGAACTGGTCGTTACCGGAGAGTCCTTGGCCGAGTTCCATCACCCCGAGTTCGAGCAAGGGCTGACCCTCCCGGTCCGTCATGTCGACTTGATGGACGGGCTGAAGGGCGCCGGGCTGGCCCAGGCGGGCGCTCCGGCCCAGCCCGTGGGGCCGGAGGGGCCGGTTGCCACGCCACTTGAGCAGGAACAGGAGGCCGGCGAGGCGGCCGGCAGCCGGGTGAACGCCTGGGCGGCGCTTGTTGGCGTCTCGCTGACGGCGGCGGGGGGCGCCTACGGCCTCGACTTCCGCACGGGGCCCCTCGCAGCGCCCGCCGCCTGGAGCGGACTGACCCGCCACATCGCGTTCTCTGCCTGCTTGGCGCTGCTGCTGGTGGTGGCGTACGGCGTCTACAGCTATGTCCGGTATCAGCGGAACCAGGAGGAGATCACACGAATAGGCGATACGATCTGGCAGTACTACACGGAGGCGTTCCCGAACGCTCCGGAGGTCCAAGGCGGCCGGCCGCCGGCCGACGTAGGGGGCAGCACGACTATTACCTTGATGGCACGAGAGAATGAGAATGTTCAGAAGGACGCGGACCTCTCGAATGTTGCGATCTTCCAGCGCCCGCCGCTGCCGGAAATTCTCAAGGAGATCAGCATTTGTATGCCGGACAGCAAGGTGCGGGTGACGTCTATCCGGATCACGTCAACCTTGGGCCGCGGCGAGCTGCAAAGCATAACCATTGAAGGGGAAGTGACGAATCCGGAGACCTTTGACGAGGTCATGACGGCTTTGAAGGAATCGTCTTTGTTCAAGCAGGTGGAAGACCCGGCTCGCCGCGATGAAGCCGGAAAAGCGACGTTCAGCGTCCGCGCGTATATCTAGATTCAGGAGTGGCCATGGCGAGATTCAACATGCAGAAACGCGAAAAGCTTGTGGTGGGCATTGGCGCCGTAGTCGTGGTTTTTATCATATCGCAGTGGCTGTTTTCCGACCGTGGCCCGCTGCGCGCCTATAGCTAATCGGAAAGGCAGGTGGAGGCGGCGCGCCGCCGGCTTCTCGATGCCCAGCTGATTCGCGACGATGCCTTAGCCCGCCGGCAGAGCGGCCAGGCCCTGGAAGAGAAACTGGGTCAGCGGGGAACGTTCCGGCTGTATTCGCACGTGGACCAGGCTTTGCAGGCCGAGCATCTGAAAGGGGCGGCAGGCGCCAGAGCAACTCTGGAAACACAGAACACGGCTGTCCGCTCAGGCGCATTCGAGGCGGTCAAACTCTATCTGGACGGCGTCAGCATGGAAGAGTTGACCAATGTCCTCGTTCGAATCTATAGCGGCGACAACCTAGTCGTCCTTGAGCGTCTGGACGAGATGAGGCCCGCAGACAGCGGCCGCGGCCTGGTATGCAACATGGTATTGATGGCGCCCCGCGGGTGACGGCAGGCCCTGCCGGTCTTCCCGGGACAACGGCGCGGACGGCGGCCCTCGCGGCGTCCATTTCCCTCCGTCTTTCGGCGCGCCTGCGCAAAGGTCTGAACGAAGTGCTCCCCGGCATGCCCCGGAGGGTCTGTTTCGCCACGAGACCGTATTGACCGCCGCGGACGCCAATCCGTGGCCCGTGGTCCACGAAACGAATGCGTCCCGGCGATACGAGTTGTTCTCCGGCGTTTCAGAGGGTCAGGGCGGGGGTGTTCTTGTGGTTGCTTCAGAGCCCGGGAAACTCCGATGGTGGAAGTTGATTTTCGGAGCTTCCCGCGTCAGAATGCACCGTGGAAGCAAAGGAGCGCTGTGCTTGTACGGGCGGGCTTACGGGCCCGGCAAGATATCGGTGCATGGGCTAACCGGGTAGCCCCCGATGGGCACAGCGCAAGGGATGGCGCATTCCAGCCACAGGAACGTACGAACCAGCGCGAGGTTCGTACACCGGGTCTCAGGGCAGTCGGGTCAGGCGCTTCAGCCTGCCTTTTGGGAGAAGGCGGCAACCCTTTTCGCCGCAGGAAGGGACGCCATGGTGTCACCGAAGTTCCTGCCTGGTTGGAGGGCGCGGCGAACCCTGCCCACGGGCCGGTAATCTCTTGACAATATATAGCGTAAGTGTAATATTTGCAATGCGATCTCGCAGTATTTACATTGACAAGATCCCGGAAAGTCTGGTACATTGAGGATGCAGAAAAAGCGAGGATTGCGCCGTGCAACAGCAAGCGTATAGTCTGTTTGGACAAACCCTTGTCGAAAAGGGAGTGATCAGTCAAAAGCAGCTCGATGAGGCTATCCACAAGCAGCAGACCACGATGGGTCACCGCAAACTTGGTGAGATTCTCGTGCGTTTGGGGTATCTCAGCAAGTCGCATATCACCGAAGGTCTTGCGGAGCAGTTGGGCATACCTATCGTCCGTTTGTCCGACCGCGAGATTCCGGAGCGGATTCGCAACCTTGTCGAGCCCAATATCGCTACCCTGTACCGAATCATTCCCATCGGCGAGGCGGGGGACCGGCTGATTATCGCAACGGCGGACCCCACGAATTTCACCGCACTCGAGAACGTGGAACGGCTGCTCGAACGCCCGGTCGAGCCGCAGTTGGCGCCGGTCGAGGACATCGCGGAGGCGCTCTCGAAATACTACGGTTTGAACGAGCACACGGTGGAATCCATGCTCACGTCCGTCAGCAGCGCCTCGACGATGAGTACTCTAAGCACGATGTCGAACGTGAGTTCGCTGGATTCGTCGATGAGCAGCGTGAGCAGCATGTCGGCGAGCGACATCAGCATGAGCAGTATCAGCGTGGATGCGACCGATTTCAACGTGGGCCCCACTGATGACTCCGCCGAGGACGACGACCACCCCGTAGTGCGTTATGTGCACAACCTCATCCTGGAAGCGTTCCGGCTTCGGGCAAGCGATATTCATGTCGAACCTGGAAAATACGACGTCAAGATCCGATACCGCATTGACGGCGTGCTCCATCTGATGCCGCCGCCCCCGAAACGCGCCCAGCCTTCCATCATTTCGCGCCTTAAACTGTTGTCGAATATGGACCTATCGGAGCGGCGCATTCCACAGGACGGCCGCATCAAGCTCAACATCGGCGGCAAGATGGTCGACCTGCGTGTGAGCGCCCTGCCCGCTCAATATGGCGAAAGCGTGGTCATGCGTATCCTCGACAAGAGCGGTCTGATGCTGGGTCTGGGCCAGTTGGGGTTCGGCCCCGAAGATCAGCGCCGTTGGGAGGACATGCTGAATCAAGGAACCGGCGTGATGCTGGTGACGGGTCCGACAGGTTCGGGCAAGACAACCACCCTTTATGCCTCGCTGCACAAACTGAATACGCCCGACCGCAAGCTCGTGACGGTAGAGGACCCGGTCGAGTACCAGCTTTCGGGCATCAACCAGGTGCAGATCAACCACGAAATCGGCTGGAAATTCGACAACGCCCTGCGGGCCATATTCCGTCAAGACCCCGATATCGTGATGATCGGTGAGATTCGCGACTACGAAACGGCGGACATTGCCATCAAAGCGGCCTTGACCGGACACATGGTGTTCTCGACCGTGCACACCAACGACGCACCCAGTTCGTTCATTCGTCTCGTGGACATCGGGTTGAAGCCGTTCATGGTGGCTGCGGGCGTACGCTGCGTTCTCGCGCAGCGGCTGGTGCGCACCCTCTGCACGACGTGTAAGGAACCGACCCAGCCGACGGAGCTGCAGTTGGAACGGCTGGGGATTAAATTTGATGTGAGCGAAACGGAGTTGTTCGACGGCAAGGGCTGCGAGCATTGCAACCATACCGGTTACCAGGGCCGTATTGGCATCTACGAGTTGCTGGTTACGACGGACCGGCTGCGGGAGTTGATTATCAACGGTGCTTCGGCAAGCCACCTGCGTGTGGAAGCCCGCGCGAGCGGCGGCATGCTGACGCTGCGCGAGGACGCCTGGCGGAAGGCCCTCGCGGGCATCACCTCGCTGCAGGAAGTGCTGCGTGTGACGCAAATGGACGAGCCGGTCTGATTTCGGCGCAAAAGAGGAGACGGCCGTGGCTGTACAACAGTACGATATGGTGAGCTTGTTGAAGATGCTTATCGACCGCGACGGGTCGGACCTCCACCTCGCGGTGGGCAGTCCCCCGGTCGGGCGCGTGCACGGCCACCTGACGTTTTTCGGTGATCGGACCCTCTCGCCGGATGACACCGAGCGCCTCATGAAAAGTATCGCGTCGGTTGATAACCAGCAGGAAATCCAGGAGGTGGGAGGGTCAGACTTCGGGTTCGCTTTCGAAGACATCGCCCGGTTCCGCGTGTCGATTTTCAAGCAGAAAGGTTACGTTGGGCTGGTCTTGCGTCTGATTCCGAACAAGATTCTCACCTTCGAGCAGATTGGGTTGCCCCAGGTGCTGAAAGAAGTGATTTGCCAGCCTCGCGGATTGATCCTTGTGACCGGGCCCACGGGCTCGGGTAAGACTACAAGCCTCGCCACCATGCTCGATTTTCTGAATACGGAATTCGATTATCACATCATCACGATTGAAGATCCCATCGAGTATTACCACAACCACAAGAAGAGCCTGGTCAATCAGCGCGAAGTGGGCGTGGACGTGCCGTCGTTCGCGGAAGCGATTCGCCGTTCGTTGCGTCAGGACCCCGACATCATTCTGGTGGGGGAAATGCGCGACCTGGATACGATTGAGGCGGCGGTCACGGCGGCTGAGACCGGTCACTTGGTGTTTGCCACGCTGCACACCACGGGTGCGGTTCGTACCATCGACCGTATCGTGGACGCGTTTCCTACGAACCAGCAGGAGCAGATCCGCACGCAGCTCGCCGGTAACCTGAAGTCCGTGATTTCACAGGCGCTTTTGCCCCGTAAAGGGGGGTTTGGGCGTGTGGCGGCGTTCGAGGTGATGATCACCACGCCGGCCATTCAGAACCTGATACGCGAAAACAAGTCGTACCGTATTACGTCCTCGATTCAAACAGGGCACAAATATGGCATGAATCTGCTGGATGAACACTTGTTGGCGCTGTATCGCAAAGGCATCGTCACGTACGAAGTGGCCGCGGGCAAAGCCCAGAATCTCGAGGAATTCCGGGATGCTGCGATTAAGCTGGGCCTGGACGACGCGCCGAAGCCTGAAAAAGAGGGCGCGGTGAATGTCCGTCAGACGTAACGCGCGAGAGGAAGTGTAAGCAATGGCCGTCACACACGAACGACCGATAGGCGACATTCTTGTCGACCATGGCGTGATTACGCCGCTGGAACTGGATGAGGCCCTTCAGCGCCAACGCCTGACCGGCGAGATGCTGGGGCGCGTGCTGGTCCAGATGGGCCTGTGCGACGAGCAGGCGGTGGTCGAGGCGCTCGGCGTGCAGTCGGGCATGGAGCGCGTCGACATCACCAAGATCCAGGTGTCGGGCGAGGTGCTCGGGAAGGTGTCGGCGGACATCGCGCGGTTCTACAGCATCGTGCCGGTTCGTTTCGACGACGGCGTGCTGACGGTTGCGATGGCCGACCCCTTGAACCTGGGCATCATAGACGATCTCTCGCAGATCCTGGGATACAAGGTGAAAGGGGCGGTGAGCAACGAGCAGGCCATCGCCTCGTTTATCAAGAACAACTACTCGTACGAGAGCGAGTCGGTGCACGAAACCCTCCGGGACCTGGTCGAACGGGTGGGCGATGCCGAGCTGACCTCCGAGGAATTGGGACAGCAGGAAATCGTCGGCGACGCCGAGAACCTTGTCGAGCTGGCGCAGGAACCTGAGATCATCAAGATCGTCAACCTGGTGCTGCTCGAGGCCGTGCAGAAGCGCGCATCCGATATTCACTTCGAGACCTACGAAGACGATTTTCGCATTCGCATCCGCGTCGACGGCGTGCTGCACGAAATCGTCAGTCCGCCGAAGACCATGGCGCTGGCGCTCGTCTCGCGCGTGAAAATCATGTGCGACATGGACATTGGTGAACGGCGCCTTCCCCAGGACGCGCGCATCGACCTTAAAGTCGGCGACGCGGAGGTCGATATCCGCGTAGGCACCCTGCCGACGCTGTACGGCGAGAACGTGGTGATGCGTTTGCTTGACCGCACCGCCGTGCGCATCGACCTGGACGCCCTTGGGTTCTCGCCCGATGTGCTCAAGAAGATCCGAGACCTCATCGCGAAGCCGAACGGCATTTTCCTGGTCACGGGCCCCACGGGTTCGGGCAAGTCCACCACCCTGTACGGCGCTTTGAAAGAATTGAACCAGGTCGGCGTGAAGATCATCACGACGGAGGACCCCGTCGAGTTGCACATCGACCAGCTGGTGCAGGTCCAGGTGCGCGAACAGGTCGGGCTCACGTTCGCGGCCTGTTTGCGGTCCATCCTGCGCCAGGACCCCGATATTGTCATGGTCGGTGAAATCCGCGACCTCGAGACCGCCCAGATCGCGGTCGAGGCCTCGCTGACGGGTCACTTGGTGCTGAGCACGCTGCACACCAACAGCGCTCCCGAGACCATCACGCGTCTGCTCGATATGGACCTCGAACCGTACCTGATTACGTCGTCGCTCGAGGGCGTATTGGCCCAGCGGCTGGTGCGCACGTTGTGCCGCCACTGCAAAGAAGCGTACCAGCCGGATAAGGAAGAGATGGATATGCTGGGCATTCCGCTGTCGTGGCGCAAAGACCCGAAGTTCAAGCTGTTCCGTCCCAACGGGTGCGTAGCCTGCAATTTCACCGGGTACTCGGGCCGCACGGGCCTGTTCGAGATGATGAACGTGGACGAAACCGTCCGCGATATGATCCTATCGCGCGTGATGTCACACGAATTGCGCAAGTACGCCCGGTCCAAAGGGATGCGCACCCTTCGCGAAGAGGGCCTTATCAAGTGCGTGCAGGGCATTACAAGCGCCCAGGAAGTCCTGCTGCACACGGATCGTTACGACGACTAAGGGAGGAGCGTTGCCGTGCCGAAATACGCGTACAAGGCGATGAACAAGGATGGCAAGGAGAGCTTCGGCATTGTCGAGTCGGAAAACCAGGCCCTTGCCATCAACGATATCCGCCAGATGGGCTTGTATCCCACCAAGGTCTATGAAGCCCGCAAGAGCGACGAGAAACGTGCCCGCAAAGACAAGGGCGGGCTGAGCGAACTGTATTTCGGCGGGGTGAAGACGAAACAGCTGGTGGTGATGACCCGCCAGCTTTCGACGCTGATCGACGCCGGCCTGCCCCTGTTGCGCAGCATCAACGTTCTGATCATGCAGCTCAAACCCTGCAAACTGCGCGACATCTTGAAGGAAGTGCGCGAAGACATTCAGTCGGGGTCAACGTTTTCGGAAGGGTTGGCGAAGCATCCCAAGGAATTCGACCGCTTGTACGTCAACATGGTGCGCGCGGGCGAGGTCGGCGGTATGCTCGAGGTGGTGCTCCAGCGCCTGGCCCAGTTCATGGAACGCCGCCAGGCGTTGAAACGCCGCGTCAAGGGCGCCATGGTTTACCCCATTGCCGTGCTCCTCGTGGCCACCGGCATCGTGTGGTTCCTGTTGTCTTACGTCGTGCCCGAGTTCGCGGTCATTTTCGAGGATTTCGGGGCGAAACTGCCCTGGATGACCCAGTTCCTGATTAAGTGCGGCGACTTCGCCCGGTTCGAGTGGTGGAAAGTCTCGCTGTACTTCAACGGCACGATTATCACCATCAAGATTCTCAGCAAGATTCATGTCGTGAAGCGCATCATGGACCGCGTGGTGTTGCGGGTACCCCTGGTGGGTGATCTGGTGACCAAGGTGGCCGTGGCGCGGTTCTCGCGCACCCTGGGCACTCTGATCACCTCCGGCGTGCCGATCCTGCAGTCCCTGCGCATCACGAAAGAGACCATCGGCAACGAGGTCATCGAGAACGCCATCCAGAAGGTGCACGACAGCATCAAGGAGGGGGACACCATCGCCGCCCCGCTCGACGAAGCGAAGGTGTTTCCCGCGATGGTGGTCAACATGATCGACGTCGGCGAAGAGACCGGCAGCCTGGACGCCATGCTGATGAAGGTTGCGGACATTTATGACGCGGAGGTCGAGGCGGCGGTTGAAGCTTTGCTGGCCCTCATGGAGCCGGCCATGATCGTGATCCTGGGCTTTATCTGCGGCTTTATCGTGATATCGATGTATCTGCCGATCTTCTCCCTGGCGGACGTGATGAGCGGCGTATGACGCGCTGTCTGGCGGCGCCCGGGCGGTGGAAAACAACTGAAGGAGTGCGAGTGATGACAAGAAAACACGGGTTCACGCTGATCGAGCTATTGGTGGTGATTGCCATCATCGGCATCCTGGCAGCCATCGTGGTGCCCAACGTCACCAACTGGATCGCGAAAGCGCGCATGGCGCGCGCCGTCGAGGAAATACGCGGCGCGGACCTCGCCATGACAAAAATGCTCACGGACGCCAACGTCAAGGACTTCCGCCAGTTCTTCACCTCAGCAGGTCTGACGGCGTATGAAGCCCTCGATCTGGCCGACCAGATCTACGTCAGCACGTACGTCAGCTATAAGCTCCTGCGGCAGGGACGCGCCGCCGCAGAGCCGAGCACGTGGTACATCGATATTGCTCTCAATACCCAGGTCGTCGGGCGGCTGGGCGTGAACTACGTCGAGGACCTCGGCCAGGACCCGTGGGACAGGCAGTACAAGTTCTGGTTCGGACCGTGGCGCAACGCCACAATCGGCGGCGCCACTGCAGGCGACGTGCAATTCCGGTCGTGGCGCTTCGGTTCGGGCGACATCAACGACCTCAACAACTATGCTCCCTATGTGTACGATTTGAACGCCAAGAACCTCGCCGAGCAGGAAGTGCCCGGAGCACCGAAGGAGGACGGCTTGGACGGTTTTCCCGCTCCGACCAAGCTGCCGGTCTATATCTTCTCGACCGGCATGAACCAGGCCTGCGACCAATTGTTCTCGCTGGGCGCCAGCACGGCCGGCTATGTCTGGTCCGATGCGTTCGCGGACTTCCCGGGCTATAACTTCAACGGCGATGACGTGAAGGACTTCTGGGGCGGCGGCGACGACATCAACAACTGGGACTCGGAAGCCGGTTGGACCGGGTTCTACAGTTAATCAACTGCGGACAGGGGCGGCGCCCCGGACGCGACGCCCCTGTCTCATGGAATCATAGCGATATGAACATGCGAGGCACGAGACATTCGGGGTTTACCCTGATCGAGCTGCTGGTCGTACTGGCCATCATGGGCATTCTGGCCGCCGTGGTCATTCCCACGCTGGTCAAGGCCGGCGCCTTCCAGAAAGAGTATGTCTCGCAGAGCGGCCGCACCCTCTACAACATGCTGCGGGCCGCAGAGTTCTATGCCGCCACCTACAACGTCGAGACCTGCCTGGCCTACACTGCCGAAGAACAGCAGGACAGCCGCCACAATCCGCCCTTGGTTGATCTGCCCTCTCCCGTCATCATTGCCCGCAGCGTGGGCGTTTTCCGCCGCGCTACCGAAGAGGAACTGAGCGGCTGGACGGGCGTGGATCCTGATACACCGGTTTTCGTGCCGGTGGCGGAGATCGGACGAGCGGCGCGGAGGGAAAGAGTGTCAGAGTGTGTGTAGATCTAGGTCGTCGCCCAGTCCGGTAAACACAAACTCCGCCAACGGCAAGGAGACCGGGCGA
>Ga0116185_1001223_pt1 | contig 26407 bp, 22 predicted proteins | sample AD_JPNNA7_MetaG_FD_89754 | JGI IMG/M metagenome (GOLD analysis project Ga0116185, IMG submission 89754) | Active sludge microbial communities of municipal wastewater-treating anaerobic digesters from Japan - AD_JPNNA7_MetaG | ecosystem: Engineered > Bioreactor > Anaerobic > Digestate | place...
ATAAATCTCACAATTCGCAATTCTCTGGCAAGGTTCGTGCGCAAAAGCATGAATTGCAGCAAGATCCGCAGAAGGCATACTCATGCTCTGGACTTCTTCCAAGACTGGTATAATTTCGTCAAGCCCCATAAGTCACTACGGTTAGAGGTTAATCAAGGTAGAAAGAGATGGATGCATCGTACTCCTGCGATGGCTGAAGGACTCGTCGATCACATCTGGACGATCAAAGAATTGATGACATTCAGGGCGCCTTGTCAATGATATGAGTACACGACCGTTATGAGATGAAGGCATATAAACTTAGTTAAGGTAGACTGCCGACTCTATCTTTAAACGAAATATTTAAAAGGTATCAACTGGAAGATATATTTGGTTTTTTTATGGTCGAATAAATCTATAGTTAGACTGGATGCAAGCATGCGGATATCTGTATTGTTTAAGATTAGAAAATGCAAGAGGTGAAAATAAAATGGCCATAAAACAGGTTATGGTTTTCGTTGATGAAAGCAATAAAGACAGACGCAGCCAGGCGGAGGCGGCCGTCTCTCGAGTGCTTGCAGCTTACCCCGGTAGCATTCTCGCTGAGGTAAATGAGGTGCAAGCTAAGAATCTCACTGATCAAGGATTTTCTCTGGAGCCGGTTGCCTCAAGTGTAATCAAGCTGCGGTCTATCGAGTTTGACCCTGCAGTTGAGGTTCCAGTCGGGCCAAAGGCGCTGAGCCTTCACGATGCGGAATTGGTTCCAACTGAAGAAAACTACTGGATCGTTCAGTTCGTCGGCCCAGCAAAACAGGAATGGATTGACGCAATCCAGGAGCTGGGAGGAACAATAGGCGATTATGTTCCGGACAACGCCTTTATGGTTCGGATGAGCCCAAAGACAAAAGACCAGGTATCCAGGCTTGATTTCATTCGATATATTGGCCTCTATCAGCCTGCTTATAAGATCAGCCCCCTGCTGATGGGCGTTCGCGGCAAAGTTGGCCTGGCAGACCTCGCCAATGCGGCGATATCGCCTGGGGCATTCAAGCCCAGCCTGTTTGGCAACCTGCGCGTCCTTCTCCACAAGGCAGGTGACGCTGCAGAGATCCAAAGGCAGGTAGAAAGCCTTGGCGGCAGTGTCCTATCAGTCGAGAAAGGGGCTTTGCGCATATCTCTGGATCCCACCCGGATTGCAGCCCTGGCTGTCCTGCCAGGCGTACAGTGGATTGAGCCCTATGTTGTTCCCAAACTGATGAATGACGTAGCTTCAGGCATCATAGGCGTGCAGCCAGTCTGGAACCATCACGGCCTTGACGGCGAGGGCCAAATCGTTGCTGTGGCTGATACCGGCCTGGATTCCGGAATCAACGATGCTACAATGCACGATGATTTCGAGGGCAGGATTGTCACAATCCGAAGCTGGGTGATCCCAGCATCTCTTCATTCCTTCTTGGATAACGCCAGTTGGGATGACGGCGCTGCGGATCTGGAGAGCGGTCATGGCACTCATGTAGCCGGATCCGTGCTGGGAAACGGAACGCGGTCTGGCGGCGGTATACGAGGGATGGCTTACAATGCCAGGCTCGTCTTCCAGGCAGTTGAGCAGTACCTGAATGTCAAGCCGGCCTACGAATGGCAGTTGGCGGACGGCTATTACCTCGTGGGAATCCCGGACGATCTCAATGATCTCTTTCTGCAGTCCTATAACGATGGCGCGAGGATCTTTAGCAATAGTTGGGGTGGTTGCGAGGACGGATCAGGAAATCTGATCTATGGGCAGTATACTGCGGAAAGCCAGGATATCGACGAGTTTTCCTGGAACCACAAAGATGCGCTTATCCTCTTTGCCGCGGGCAATGATGGGAGGGATGGCAACAGCAATGGTGTGATCGATTCGGATTCCCTGAGTGTACAGGCAGCGGCCAAAAACTGCATCACCGTTGGAGCCTCTGAAAACAACCGCCCTAGCGGATCGGTCCCAGCACCAGGTTATGACATTCCCTATGGAACGGGTTCCTGGCTGGCGGACTTTCCGGCATTGCCGATAAGCGCCGATCACGTTTCCGATGATCCGGAGGGCATGGCGGCTTTCAGCAGCAGGGGTCCGACGGATGACGGCAGGATCAAGCCTGATGTAGTGGCCCCAGGTACAAATATCCTTTCGGTGCGCTCCAGCCTTGCCAGCGAGCATGGATGGGGGCTGCTGCCTGCCGGTGACGCCCGCAGAAACTTTTATATGTTCATGGGCGGAACAAGCATGGCAACTCCGATCACTGCCGGAACAGTTGCCCTTATTCGCCAGTACCTGCAAAGCGCCTGTCTCATCGCCAGCCCGCCGGCAGCTTTGATTAAAGCTATACTGATCCACGGTGCTATGCCCATGGCAGGCCAATACGCTCCGCCTGAGGTTGGCGCAGTTCCGAACAACGACGAGGGCTGGGGCCGCGTCAACCTCGCTCTGTCTCTTTTCCCTGCCTATCCATCAAAGCTGGAATTTTATGCTTCTGCTGCCGATGCAGTGGGCACTGGAGACCAGAGGGACTACGCCTTCGCTGTAGTCAATGCTGCCGTCCCCTTCCGAGCAACACTTGTGTGGACTGACTATCAGAGCACTCCGGCTGCGGGAGGCCTTGTCAATCAGCTTCGACTCTCGGTCATTGCTCCGGACGGAACGACAACTCAGGGAAACCCCGCCAATAACAATGTTCAGCAGGTCGTCCTCAACACCCCGCAGATCGGAAGCTACACCGTCCGCGTTACAGGCATCAATGTTCCGACGGCTGCCATGCCCGGGGTCAATCAGAAGCAGGACTTCGCCTTAGCAGTGACGGCAGGTCTCGACTTCGTTGATGTCTACATCAAGGACAACTCTGCGGACGACGGCATACCGCCGTCTACTGGATGTCTCTATCGATCGCCGGACATATGGACAAACCTCGTCGGCGATCCCACGCTTCCACCTGCACCAAATCCCGAGTACGGCCAGACGAACTACGTTTTCGTGCGAGTGCATAACCGCGGATCAAAAGCTGCCGACAATGCCACTGTAAAGCTTTACTGGGCAAACCCAGGCACAAACCTCACAAAGCCACACTGGAAGACGGACGGCATTATGGTGGACGGTGTGGTAGGCAACAGCCGGAAGATTACGGTGCCTGCGCGCGGGGCAGTCGATGGAGAGGCCATCACCGCCTTCGAATGGATCCCGCCGTCTCCCACTGAAAATCCGGTCGAACCCGGCCACTTCTGCCTGTTTGCTACCGTCAGCCATCCGGAGGACCCAATACTGCAAGAGGATGTCGATAAAGTGAGGTGGGAAGACAACCTTGCCTGGAAGAACGAGATCGTCAAGGATATGCTTCCAGACAGCACCACCAGCGCTGAGTTTTATTTTGCAGGCATTGCCGGGCCGTCAATAGGTGCTCTCTACATAGACTGCTCTTCTGCGCCGGCAGGTGGAGAGGTCAGGCTGAAGGTTCCGTCTCGGTATCTCGAAGGAGAGGTTTCGGCCGGGCTTAACCGTGTCTGGGAGTCTGAGGGAGGAATGGTAAGTCAGGTTTCTATGCTTACAGGCAATACGGCCTCGATTACGAAAATCAAGCTCAAATCAAAAGAGAATACACTTGTGCGGGTCGAGGTGAAGCTGCCGGCGGGTGCACGACCGGGTGAGGTTTACCCGGTGATGATTGAGCAGCGGGTGAACGGACAGACTACCGGGCGGGTGAGCCTGGTTGCCAGGACCGTAGGCACTCCGGCTTATATCGCCAACAGCAATCCAGAGAGTCTGGAATTGCATCTCCCCACCTGCAAGTGGGCAAAGAAGATCAGCGGACGGCATAAAGTTCCATACGACGATCTCGAGCTGGCATTGCGGCGTGGATACAACGGCTGCCGGTACTGTTTGCCGCAATATAACAAAGGTTGAGGCTGTAAAGATAGTCTGTCCATCCGGACGGCGGGGAGTGTCGGCAGATCCGAACGCCCATGCCATTGCAGCCATTATTTTTTTTGATATCTTTATGGGCTTCTTCCCTCTTGCCTGCGCTCTCCGCCTCCTCTCCTCCTTTCTCTCTCTGGCCTTTGGTGATGTCCCGACATCCTTCTTGAATAGGCTGACCATGATATATCACCCGCATGAATCATGATTAATAATAATATGATCAAAAACCAACAATCTGTTTTCTATCGGGCGGGCGACGCCGGGCACCTAATCTTATTTATCCTAAAAGAATATTATCCTGGTGAGAGTGAATCAACATGGTAGATCCAACGGTTGAATCGGTATTCGGAGCAAATGCAGGCGCCGTCTGGAGAGCGCTTTACAAAAACGGCCCCTGCAACATCTCCGACATTGCAAAAGCCACCTCGCTATCCCGGCAGGAGGTCTACGGCGCTTTAGGATGGCTGGGCCGTGAGAATAAGATCGTCATTAAGAAGCGTGGGCGGGTCGTGCTCTTCTCATTGCAGGAGGCTGAGATGCAGGGCAGCGCAATGCCTGGCGGGAATTCAACTTGACTGAGAAAGTGCAATTAATCTTAATAATCAACTACACACTACTATTTTTATGATTACCATTCCTCCAGCAATTGAAGTTGTGGAGCGGAATGGGCCGGGGCACCCGGACACCCTGGCCGGGAAGAATCCCGTCAGCCATGTGGGCAAGATCTACAATGTCATCGCCGCCCTGGTCGATCGCGGAGATCGAGGGGGTCAGGGAGGCGGAGGTGACGCTGGTCTCCATGATCGGCTCGCCTGTGAGCCGCCCAATCATCCGCAGCGTCAGGCTCGGCGAGGATGGAGGCCTGAATGCGGGGCCTGCCCTGGAGTCGAAGATAGAGGGCATACTGGACTTCTGGCTGGAGAGCACAGATGATCTGGTGGAGTAGTTTGTCAGGGGCGGGCTGAGGCTGTTTTGATTGGAAATGGCGATGAGGCAGATTTTCATGGCCAAGAAGATTCTTATACCAAAAACGTCTCAGCATATCAGGCGCAGAGCGGCTGTGGTCCAGCGGTTATGACATGGGCTTCCCAAGCCCGTAACCCGGGTTCGAATCCCGGCAGCCGCACGTTTTCTTCAGGATTCGATTTCGCACAGCCCTGTCTTGGAGCCGTTGGGTGTGAGCTTGAATATGCTGCCACCCAAATCGACCTCCACCCAGCTTTCTGAGGGCCTGGCATCAAAGCCGTGCGTGGCCAGATAGAAGGCTAGGTCCTGGGCGTTCATGCGTGGATCGTCAAAGGACGAGATGGCTTCCTGCAGATCGGAGAGGGAGGCACTCGATGCGGCTGCAGGTGGCAGAACCGCCATCATGATCATCACCGCCATCGAGGCCAGACGTATCGCACTTGTTCCCTTCCACGCCATGATTCTATATTGACCCATATTGAATTATATAGACGATTGCGTTCAACTGAAGGGCGATTTTTGACAGATCTGATGAATAAAAAGGATGGGGGAGGGAAGAAGGCACTCCAACCTCGGAAGGACAGCATAATCGAGTTTACGGGGGGCCAGCGCCGATCCACAGCGCCCTTTCTGGAGGAGCCTACCACCGAAGTGAGGGCCTGACCCCGGCCGAACCTCGACATCAAGCCTGGTCAGATTGTCTTCGCAGCACCATATATTGCACGGTGTCCGTCCAGCCGGAGCCCGATGCACCGCCAGATGCCGAGCCTGCCAATCTTCTGCCAGAGCCTGGTGCCGCGCCATTCGGCATAACAGGGAAATCGGATGATGCAGATTTTGGCATACTACGCCACTTAAAGCGTGTATCCCTTAACTCTTTTGGCTGCTGCATCTCCTATGCCTTGCGAATAATTTGGCAATACCTCTTTATGCTTTATGCCTTTTGAAATTCGTAGAGCATCTACGGTAAGATGCGTCTCTCGAACTCTTGGGGCCTTCAGAGATAAGCCGCAGGCATTTTCCTCATATTATGCCGCTCTTTGACGCGGCAAATAACCTATATAATCGTTATGAATATTTGTAGTTTGCGGTCGGGATTCTACAGTCGGGACTCTACAGAGGGCTATCCGCCACCGCAAAGTTTATCTAACCTATTGTTACTAACCTTAAGTTTAACTAAAGATCACGAGTGATGATATTGGATCCGGTTGAGCTCTTGGATATTCTGGGAAATGAAAACAGGAGGCGGATACTTCAGCTCCTCTCCTTCCGGCCCTTTTACTTCAATGAGATGGCCAAGCGGCTGGATGTGGGGCCCAAGGCGGTCATAGACCATCTGGAGATGCTGGAGAAGGCAGGCCTCGTAGAGTGCTATCAGGACCGGGGAAGGCGGAAGTATTTCCGCATAGCAAGAAAGACGGTGCTGGAGGTGGCCCTCTCCCCCCATTCCTACGGCGTGCGGGCCTACCTATGCGAGGACATCCCCCAAAGCGAGGAGAGCGCCGACAGCCAGGAGCTGGTGCCTTGCAGCCAAGAGCTGACCTCTCTCAAGGATCAGCTGGCTGCCCTCAAGGAGAAGAGGCGTAAGCTCCGCACCCTGCTGGACCAGGTGGATTCAGAGGAGATGGCAGTCAAGCAAAAGGCCTGCCAGGCAGTGAGAATCCAGGCGGCCAGCCAGCTCGATGAGGAGATTTTAGCGGCTCTTCTCTCAGGAGACGCAGAAGGGCACGACCTTGCCATGCGGCTGGAGATTCCAGAGATTGTGGTAGAGGACAGACTCCGGAAGCTGGAGGAGCGCGGAGCAGTGCATTTAAGCGGCCGGCAGTGGAGCCTTGGCTAATATGAGCCCAGAAGCAGAAATTCAACTTCGTGTAGCAGAAGCCTATCATAAGGATGCGGGCAAGGGCGTGGCCCGCATCAGTGCGGCGAGCATGGCCTCTCTCTCCCTGGAGAACGGCGGTGTTGTGGCGATCACCGGAAAGGACAAGATCTATGCCATAGCCTGGCCAGGCAACCCAGAGGACCCCAGCGACTATATCCGCATCGACGGAAACACCCGCGCCAATCTGGGTGTGGGAATCGACAGCAAAGTATCAGTCACAAGGGCCGAGGCAAGGCCGGCGAGAAAGATCGTCGTCGCCCCCAACCGCCAGATAAGGCTCATGGGGGGATCCCAGTACCTGCTGCACATGCTTGAGGGGCGGGCGGTGGTCAGGGGTGAGGTGCTGCGGGTGGAGATGATCAACAGCAGCATCAACCTGGCAGTGGTCAGCACATACCCCTCCGGCCCGGTGCTTGTGACAAATGAAACCATCATCAGCATAACCCGCGAGACCCTGGATGAGCTGGCCCTCATGGCGAGGGATGTCTCCTACGAGGACATCGGGGGCCTGTCCAGGGAGATCAGAGACATCAGGGAGATGATCGAGGTGCCACTGCGCCACCCGGAGCTGTTCTCCCGTTTGGGCATCAATCCTCCCCGCGGCGTTCTGCTGCACGGCCCGCCGGGCACAGGAAAGACGCTAATAGCCCGGGCTGTAGCCAGCGAGACCGATGCCAACTTCGTCTCCATCTCCGGCCCGGAGGTGGTATCCAAGTTCTACGGGGAGAGCGAGGAGAGGCTGCGTCAAATATTCGAAGAGGCGGCCAGGGCTGCCCCATCCATCATATTCATAGATGAGATAGATTCCATAGCCCCCAAGCGCGAAGAGGTATCGGGAGACATGGAGCGCCGTGTGGTGGCTCAGCTATTGGCCCTCATGGACGGCCTCTCCTCGAGGGGAGAGGTGGTGGTGATCGGAGCCACCAACCGGCCCAACGCCCTGGACCCGGCCCTGCGGCGGGGAGGCAGGTTCGACAGGGAGGTTGAGATCGGAATTCCCAGCAAGACTGGCCGTCTGGAGATCCTCTACGTCCATACCAGGGGCATGCCTCTCGACGAGTCGCTGGACCTCATGGAGATCGCCGAGGCCACGCACGGCTTCGTGGGCGCTGACCTTTATGCCCTCTGCAAAGAGGCGGCCATGCACACTCTTGAGAGGGTGCTGCCCGACCTGGATGTGAAAGACGACATCCCTGCAGAGGTGGTGGAGAGCCTGCGCGTGACGAGAGAGGACTTCTATCAGGCCTTAAAGAAGATCGAGCCGTCCGCCATGAGGGAGGTCTTCGTGGAGGTGGCTGAGGTGCACTGGGATGAGGTGGGCGGGCTGGAGGAGGCAAAGCAGGCCCTGATTGAGGCTGTAAAGTGGCCGCTCCTCTATCCGGATGCCTTCTCAGCCGTGGGAGTGCGCCCCCCCAGGGGAATTCTGCTCTACGGCCTGCCCGGAACCGGCAAGACCCTGCTCGTCAGGGCTCTGGCCACGGAGAGCAATGTCAACTTCATCAGCATAAAGGGCCCTGAGCTTCTCAGCAAGTGGGTGGGCGAGTCTGAGCGGGCGGTGCGGGAGGTCTTCAGAAAGGCCCGGCAGGCGGCGCCGGCCCTGGTGTTCTTCGATGAAATAGACTCCATAGTGCCCGGGCGGGGCAGCGGCGCAGAGTCGCATGTCACAGAGAGGGTGGTCAGCCAGTTTCTGACAGAGCTCGACGGCCTGGTGGAGCTGAAAGACGTCGTGGTGGTGGCGGCGACCAACCGCCCCGATCTTCTGGACCCCTCCATGCTACGGCCTGGCCGCTTCGATCGTTTGATTTACATTCCCATGCCGGATAAGCAGGCCCGTGAGAGAATTCTGCAGATCTATCTCTCCCGTATGGCTGTCGATCCAGGCGTGTCGGCGGAGTGGCTGGCGGAAAGGACGGAAGACTACTGCGGGGCAGACCTGGAGATGCTCTGCCGGGAGGCGGGAATGCTGGCCCTCAGGGACCACATCCGGCCCGGTATGAGGAGAGAAGAGCTGATAGTCGACAGGATTTCAGTCTCTCAGCGGCACTTCATGCAGGCTCATGAAAACATCAAACCCCATCTGTCCAAAGGCCTCCTGGAAGAGTATCTCAGGATGATACAGGATTTCAAGGGATAATTGAATATGCGATCAAAGCATCAGATATATAGTCAAGAAGGATATAGTGAAGATAGTAGCGAACATTGTAATTCAAAAGAAGAAATGAGGGCCGAAAAATTGACTGTCGAAGACGAGTCGAATGAGCTGCTTGGCGATATTGATTTCAATGACACCAGCAGCATAACCGTGCCTGAAAGCCTCATAGACCAGGTGATAGGCCAGGATGAGGCCGTTGAGGTGATCAAGAAGGCGGCACGGCAGAGAAGGCATGTCATGCTCATCGGATCGCCCGGTACAGGGAAATCCATGCTGGGAAAAGCCATGAGCGAGCTTCTTCCCGTGGAGGAGCTGCAGGACGTGCTGGTCTACTCCAATCCAGAGGACAACAACACACCGCGCGTGCGGGTGGTTCCGGCGGGCCGGGGCAAGCAGATCGTCGATGCCCAGAAGATGGAGGCCAGAAAGAAGGTCCAGACGCGCAATATGTTCCTTATGCTTATAGTGATGGCCCTGATTGTGTATTCCTATTACACCGGCCAGCTTCTCTTCGGAATCATCGCCGCTGCTCTGATATTTCTCTCGCTGCGCTACATGCTCCCCAAGGAGGACTCCATGGTCCCCAAGCTCCTGGTGGACAACAGCAGCAGGAAAAAGGCTCCTTATGTCGATGCCACCGGGGCTCATGCCGGGGCTCTGCTGGGAGACGTCCGCCACGATCCATTCCAGTCCGGCGGCCTGGAGACGCCATCTCACGAGAGGGTGGAGTGCGGCGCCATTCATAAGGCCCACAAGGGAGTGCTCTTCATAGATGAGGTCAATACGCTGCGACCTGAGTCACAGCAGAGCCTGCTCACTGCCCTGCAGGAGGGAGAGTATCCCATCACGGGCCAGAGCGAGAGAAGCTCCGGGGCGCTGGTCAGGACTGAGCCCGTGCCCTGCAACTTCATCATGATCGCAGCCGGAAACCTGGATGCCGTACAGGGGATGCATCCCGCACTGCGCTCGCGCATCAAAGGCTACGGTTACGAAGTCTATATGAGAGACACAATGGAAGACACACTGGAGAACAGGAACAAGCTCATCCGTTTCGTGGCCCAGGAGATTGTGCGGGACGGAAAGATCCCCCACTTCACAAGGGATGCGGTGATCGAGATCATGAGGGAGGCAAAGAGAAGGTCTGGCAGGAAGGGCCATATCACACTCATGCTTCGCGATCTGGGCGGATTGATAAGGGTTTCGGGTGATGTGGCACGCGCCAGCGGAGCCAGCTTCACCGATGCCACCCACGTTCTGCAGGCCAAGAAGATGGCCCGCTCCGTAGAGCAGCAGCTCGCCGACCGCTACATGGAAAGGCGGCGCGACTACAGCATGTTCCACTCCACCGGAGACGAGGTGGGAAGGGTCAACGGCCTGGCCGTCATGGGAGACTCGGGCATAGTACTGCCCATCATGGCAGAGATCACCCCGGCCCAGTCCAAGGAGGAGGGCAAGATCATTGCCACCGGCAAGCTGCAGGAGATCGCCAGGGAGGCTGTGACCAATGTGTCCGTGCTCATCAAGAAGTTCCTGGGCGAGGATATCACCAAGAAGGATGTGCATATTCAGTTCATAGGCACGTATGAAGGAGTAGAGGGCGACAGCGCCTCCATATCCATTGCCACGGCGGTTATATCTGCCATGGAGGGTGTTCCTGTCAAGCAGACTGTGGCCATGACAGGCTCGCTCTCCGTCCGGGGAGATGTCATGCCCGTCGGAGGCGTCACCCAGAAGATTGAGGCTGCGGCCCAGGCCGGCATCAAGACTGTGCTCATACCCAAGTCCAATATGGGTGACGTGCTCATAGACGAGGCCTTCCGCAACAAGATCGAGATAATTCCCGTCTCGGACATCAGCGAGGTCTTCGAGTATGCCCTGGGAGGCCAGAGGAACAGGCTGATTGAGAAGCTGAAGAGGTTTGCCAGCGACAAGAAGATCGGGATCAGCCTGCCGGAGAGCATCTCCGCTCCCTCACGGAGCATCTGAAACGGAGCATTTCATGGATTTTTATGATATTCGCGTCCTGAAGGGCAGCCGCACCAGGATAGTGCTGGACAACGGCAAGCTGGAGGAGATTGCCCAGGCACCATTTCAGGGCGCGGCAGTCAGGGCTCTCCACGGCGGAGGCTGGGGGTTTGTGACCACTGACAGGGTGGACGGCCTCATGGATGAGATAGATCTGGCCAGGCGCATGGCCAGGAAGATCGGCAGGCAGGAGGACCTGCGCCTCGCTGCAGCCGAGGCTCCTCAGCAGAGAGTTATCGATGTGCCTGTCAAAAAGGATCCAGCGAACCTCTCGCTGGAGGAGAAGGTCTCTTTCCTGAGGGAGATTGAGTCTGCGGCTCGGGCTGAGGGGGTCACATCCACCCAGGCTGCCTATGACGAGATGCATCTGTCTGTGCACTACTACAGCTCTGAGGGGCTGGACCTGGAGTCGAATATGGCCCGCACCGGATTTGTCATCAGCGCCGTGGCCCACCGGGATGGGATGTACCAGACGGACGGTGAGGGGCGCTCAGGAGTGGGCGGCCTGGAGCTGTTCGACAGGGAGGATCCGGTGGCCGTCGCCCGCCAGGTGGGCAGAACCGCCGTAGCCCTGCTGGATGCAGAAACTGCCAGGGGCGGCACATACCCGGTGATCCTCGATCAGGAGCTGGCAGGGGTGTTTGTGCATGAGGCGGTGGGGCACGCAACTGAGGGGGACATCATTTTGGAGGGCGACTCGTGCCTCGATGACAAGCTTGGGAGCATGATCGGCTCGGAGGCGGTCACAGTCAAGGATGACCCAAGCCTCATGTACAACGGATACTATCCCTTTGACGATGAGGGCAGCGCCTCCAGGGAGACTGTTCTGGTGGACAGAGGCGTTCTCAGCTCCTACCTCAACAGCCGGGAGACGGCTGCGCGCCTGGGCGGCACGCCCCGCAACGCCCGGGCGGAGGGCACAGACCGGCCTGTGGTGCGCATGAGCAACACCTACATCGCCAACGGCGACTGGAAGACTGAGGAGCTATTCGAGGAGCTGGGCGACGGAGTCTACCTGGCTGGCAGCCGTGGCGGCCAGGTGAGCACAGGGGAGGGTGTATTCCAGTTCAATGCCAAGCGGGGCTATCTGGTGGAGAGGGGCGAGAAGACGAGGCTTCTGCGGGATGTGTCGCTCTCCGGAAAGATACTGGAGACTCTGATGCACGTAAGTGCCGTTGGCAATGACCTGAAGTTCAACAGCGGCCGCTGCGGCAAGTCCGGGCAGCTCGTGCCGGTGAGCGACGGCTCGCCCCACCTGCTGGTCACGCAGGCAACGGTGGGCGGGGCGGGGTAGCGCTGCCATCTTTACAAAGGTTTATCTTTTAGTCCGGCCATCACTAACTCATCAAATGAGTGGAGGTTTGTGTGATGATCGCAAAAAGTGGCATTTTGCTGCAGATATTGTTGGCAGCAGCACTACTTTGTGGGTGCGCAGCGGCCCAGGACGTGCAGAGCGGCGGGTCCGCGGATATGAACATTGCAGATGCACTGGCATCTTTAGGAGCTAGCGAATTCTCGTCTGCAGTGGAGAGCGCTGGCCTCTCCGGCACCCTGAACAATGAGGGAGTACTGGTTGCAGGCTCAGGATCATTTGTTGTCTTTGCTCCCAGCGATGAGGCAATAGCCGCATCCGACCTGGATGCCATCAAGGAGAATGCGACTCTGCTGAAGAGCATACTCAGCCATCATGTGGTCTGGACCACAGAGAACATCTCCGATCTCTCCTCGGTCAGAACACTTCAAGGAGAGAATCTGACAATAGATAGCGCAGACGGCCTGAAGGTGAAGGGCGCATCAGTCGGCGCATCACAGAGCTACGGCAGCGGTATCGTCTATGTGATCGATGCCGTACTCATGCCGGAGATGGAGTCCACGCTGGGTGTGGTGCAGGCAGCGGAGGACCTGGGCGCCAGCAAGTTCGCCGACGCTGTCAAGTCAGCCGGCCTTGCAGAGACGCTGGACGGCCAGGGCCTGATGGGAATTGAAGGCCTGGCGGCAGGACCGTTTACAGTTTTTGCCCCCAGCGACGAGGCGTTCGGAAATGCCAGGGATTCCCTGGCTGCCATCGAAAAGAAAGAGGGCGGCATGCTCAGCCTTCTCTCCTACCATGTGGTTGACGCTCAGGGCCTCGCCAACATGACGGTGACCAGCTCGGTCAAGACCATGCTGGGCGACTCGCTTGCTGTCGATCCCCAGACGGGCCTCGTTGGCGGAGCCTATATACTCAAGTCGGAGAGGTTCAGCAACGGCATAGTCTATGTGATAGATCGCGTTCTCATTCCCATCAGACTGGCCATGGCTTGAGGCGATGGTAGAGGAGGGCCAATCCGGCTCTCCTCAAGCATCACCTCCGGCAGTCAAAGACATCATCAGCGCTGGGTGGAGCTCTGCCGCCGTAGCCCGTCAGATTGACCCCGCAGCCGCCGGCAGGGCAGAGATCCCAGATGCCGGCGTTTGTCCGGACGACATTGCTTTCGTTAATGGTGAAGTTTTTTGTGATATGAAATGTTCCAATGTACTCTTCTTCAATCTCTATCTCAGGGTCCTTCCAGGCGCTGCTCATCCGACTACCGCCTGAGCTGGCTGCCGAGACCACGCTAAATGTGGATCTGCCTGAGACGATGGACTCGTCGACCTGCATATGCGAGGAGGAGGCAGCGGCACCCTGGCGGCTGCTTACGGAATAAACCCCGTACACTGCATCTCTGCTGAGGCTCTGAGCCGGGGAGACGGAATGGCTCAACACTGTTCCGGAGCCGGCATTGAAGATCTGAGTGCTGCTGCCAAACTCTGCGGAGGTCGCATATTGAGATGAATCATCCGCAGATAAGGATGCCTGAATCAGAACTGCCGATAGCATAATTGCAGAAATTGTAAGGAAGGATGGCGAACGCAGCAATAATGCTCTCATGGATTAAACCTCCAAAATATATGATTGAGAAAGGCCGCAAAGCTCACCGAATATAGGGCAGCAGCAGCCAGACGGCGGATATGATCGATCCTGAAGGCGCAAACCAGGGTTTTGCCAGGGCAGCATACCGGGTTCCAACTGAGCTGGCTTTGAAGATGCTCCCCTGTCATCTGGCAGAGGTCAATGCATAGTATGAGCCGGGGAAGCTCTGCACAAGATAGAATTCTCATTTTTCGTCGCGCCGTCCTCTCTGAAGAATCTGCTCTGTCGTCAATCTATTAATAGCTATTCAGATCTGCTATCATCTCATTTATTAAAAAATCAATTTGCATAAATTAAATATATTGGCCCTTCAGACTAGTTTAATAATGGTAGTTATTATAGATTAATAATAAGGTTTAGGATTAGAGATTAGTTAAGCCTTTAATGCTCAGAAAATCGTATTTATAATTTGGAATTAAAGGAAGCAACACAGGCTGAACTCAGAGAGGGCAAGGTGACGGAAATGATGAAACGAAGCAAGCATGTCATAATTTCCAGGATACTTGATATATGCCAGAATGGAGCCAATAAAACCAAGATCGTCTATCAGGCCAATCTAAATTTTCGAACAGTTGATCCTTACATAGATCTGCTGATAAAAAACAACCTTATCGAGGTCAAGCAGGGAAAGACAGTCCTCTATGAGACCACTGATCGAGGCAGGGTCCTGCTGGACAACTTCAAGAATATTAACAGTCAGCTATCTGAGATATGATCTCTTCAGCTCTTCTCATTTGATGAATAATGTAGAAAAAAATCAGAACATCCCTCTCAGGAGAGATCACATATGTTACTCTCTAAACGGATTTAACATCAGGTTCTTTCCATTAACGAGAATTGATGAGATGATCCAGTTCGCGAGATCGGGCATTTGCGAGATGGTGTGCATGAGATGTCTGGAGATGGGGTATTCATCTCCAATACACGAGTGGCTCTTCCAGTGGTGCATTTCAAATAATGCGTCATTGATGCCGTCTTCGAATACCGAATGGAGATCACCGTCCTCGCTTAAATAGAGACCTTCAATTATATGTGCCTGGATGTTCTCTCCCCGGCTGTCGCAGGTCCGAATGCATAAAGAGGCATTGCTATCTATGGCCAGTATAAAAAAGTACCTTTCTGGATGCTCAAGGAGGTCGCAGCGCAGTTTATTTCTGCTGGCCTCAATCCCAATTTTAATCATACTTCCTCCTGACTCCTTTGAGGCTTTAAAACTATAATGTAAAATAATTAACATTTATGATTTATATTCTTTTTGGTCCAAAGGGCATTTTTGTAAAGTCCAGATCATCCAAATTGTACAGCTGGATATGTCGGCAGTGAGCCCTCAAAAACCGTCGCTCCAGGGTCAGGAGGAAAAGGGGCAGACTTGTAAAGTTATTTATATTGTATGATACTGAAAATAATCATCAATAGTGCGGGGGACGGGAGTCGAACCCGCGAACACCTTCGTGACAGGGTCCTAAGCCCTGCGCCTTTAGCCACTTGGCAACCCCCGCGCATGCCTCCGCACTGGCGGAGCCTGCCGACATAACTGCATCCTTCTCTACTAGAACTTTGCGATACGCTTTCAATCCGCCGCCATCCTCTCACCCATCAGCCAGGCGAAGACAGCCTTGCTTGTGTGCAGCCGGTTCTCCGCCTCGTCGAAGACAGCTGACTGCGGCCCGTCCATAACCTCGTCTGTGATCTCCTGCCCCCGGTGGGCTGGCAGGCAGTGCAGGGCGATGGCCCTCCGGCCGGCCAGGCCCAGCAGCTCGGAGTTGACCTGGTAGCTCCCGAAGACCCGCAGCCTCTCCGCCTCCTCTGCCTCGTCTCCCATGGAGACCCATGTGTCGGTGACAAGCACATCTGCGCCCTCTGCGGCTGCAGCCGGCTCAATAACCACCTGCGGCCGGCCGCCCAGCCTCTCCGCCTGCTCCAGTATCTCCGCTTTAGGCTGGTAGCCCGGCGGAGAGGCCACAGCCATCTGCATGCGGAGGATGGCCGACGCCAGGATCAATGAGTTGCAGACGTTGTTTCCGTCCCCTATCCAGGCCACGCGCAGCCCCTCCAGCCTGCCCAGCCTCTGGCGAAGTGTGAGAAGGTCTGCCAGAATCTGCAGAGGGTGCTCCCAGTCGGAGAGGGCATTGACCACTGGCACTGTGGCGCTGGCTGCCAGCTGCACCACCGTGCTGTGGGAGTAGACCCTTGCGGTGATTCCGTGCACATATCTGGAGAGCACCCGCGCAGTGTCTGCCACCGTCTCCCCCCGCCCTAGCTGCAGCTCTCCTGCCGAGAGGTAGATGGGATGGCCGCCAAGCTCCGCCGCAGCCACCTCCATTGAGATTCGCGTCCTGGTGGAGGGCTTCTCGAAGATCATGGCTAGGCTCTTTCCCTGCAGGGGACGGCCGTGGCCGCCCCGCCTGCCCCTCCTGGCCCGGAAGGCCTCGGCGCTCTCCAGCAGCCGCAATATCTCCTCACGGGAGAGGTCTGATATGGAGATGAGGCCACGGGGCCTGCACTGATGGCCCGCCTCAGTATTCTCAGCCATTCCTCATCCCTTTATCCTGGAAAATAGCTCATCTATCCGGGTCACATCCTGGTCTGTGACCTTAACCCTGGCCCTGATGCTCTTGAATCCGGGAATCTCCGCCCCGCCCTCAGCAACCAGCTGATTGGACCAGGGGCTGTTGCACATGAATGCCAGCCCTGGATGCGCCTCATCCTCTGATGTCTTGGCAGTCACAACTATGCTCGCCCCCTCTCCATTCGCCGGATCGCTCGTGACGAGCAGCCTCTGCCCGTCACGAGCCCCGAGAGCTGCCATGTCCTGCCTGTCCATGACTATGCGAGCGCTGAGGTTTCTGTACTCGTCTGAGAACCGGCTCTTTCTGCCCGCCTCGTCCTGGAAGATATCCCTCACTGTGACAATGGTCACTGCCACCTCCCCTGCCACTTAAATCGCCTCCGTGATTTTTGTCAGGATCTGCTCGTCCGTGAGCAGATCCGTCTTCAGGATTGGCTCGAACCTCAGCCTCACTCCGTCCATGCGCACCGCCGTCCCCCCCGCCTCCAGCCCGGATATGGCCGAGGGTATGACCACTCTGGCAGCATCAGCGGCCAGCGAGCGGTGCGGGTCTATGACGATCATGGGAACAGCCGCCAGCGCCCTCGCTGTGGCCATTGGCAGGGCGGATAGGGGATCGGAGCCTATGACAAGTGCCGCGTCGCAGCTCTTCGCCGCCGCTATCACGCCGTGCTCCGGGCCGTGTACAGCCGAGCCGCCACGGAAGGAGACGCGATTGATAAAGCCTGTCTTCTCCCGCAATAGCTCATTGAAGCCGCGCATGTTGTAGTGCCCGACCATTGGAATCACCTTGAAGGTGGTGATCTCATTGAGCCGTTCCAGCAGGCGCTGAAATAGCTCCATCCTATCCTGCATGGAGTAGATCATACCGAGGCCCGGGAATATGACACCGTACTCGGTCTTCCTGAGAATGGTGCCAAGCTCTATCATCTTCTTCTTATCGGCAACTTTGGGGATCTTGCCGTCCAGCACCGCCAGCACAGCCTCCATAAAATCGGCGTCGCCGCCCGGGGGCACCCGGAAGTAGTAGTTGCTGCATATATCAGCCGTGGCGGAGCGCCTCACATCCACTGCTATGCATGTCCTCTCCTCCTCATAGCTCTTCTGCCTCTTCTCCCCCCGGGGATAGTAGGAGAAGCGGGAGAGATGGCGGGGATGGCTGTTGGATGGGTCCGCCCCCCAGAATATGCTGGTGTCTGCATAATTTCGCACGTCATCCAGTGTGCAGGTGGGAATCCTCCCGTCCAGTATCCTCTCCACCAAAATCCCCTGGCAGAATGATGATGTATCGTCTATGGTCGCTCCCAGTTTCTCTGCGAGCTTTATGCCCACTGCCTGCGCTTCTAGAGTGCAGTTCGACCAGCCGTAGAGCAGGGGGCTTTTGGCATTTTTCAAAATCTCCGCCGCCCTGGATATGGCCTGATCAAAAGTGGCCTTCTCTCCATCGATCACGGGATCAGTCCTTTCCGTAAACGCCGACTGGAAGTGGGCGTACCCCTTGCGGCAGAGGTTCTTGACATGGGAGAGCCTGCCTTCAGTCAAAGCCACCTCGATATCATCGCAGAGAAGCGAGCATCCAGTGCATGTTGCCGTTGTTGCTGCCATTTTTTCACCGCCTCATTTACTCACACGAACTCAATGGCCTTGCTCGGGCAGGTCGCTGTGCAGGCATTGCAGAGTACCCTGTTCGGGCCGAAGCGCCGGCACTCCTTGAGGTTGTTGGAGACCACCACTCCGTCCTCCACCTTCAGTATCACTTTATCGCTCTGCGGCCCCAGCCCCACGCCGCAGCGCGTCGGCTCCGCTGCCACGTTGACAGGACAGGCCACCACGCAGTTGCCGCAGCCGAAGCACTTCTCAGGATGTATGATCAGCCCTGTCTCGGATGCGTTCTCCAGGGGGGCCATGACCTCCCGCAGCTTCTTGAGCTTGGCCTCGTATTTCTTCTCCTCAATCAAAGGAGTGCACTCATCGATCTTCTTCTCCCGGCCCAGCAGGCCCACGGCAAAAGCCATGCAGGTGGGAAGCCCGCACTTCTTGCAGTTGGTCTTGGGCAGTAGCATATAGATCTCCATGGCGCTGACCATAACCTCATACCTCAATTGACTGATAGCATCATTTTGAAATGAACTGTCGTGGAGGTTATGCCCCTATTATATTTATGGCCTGCGCAAACCTTTTCATAGTTCAAGCGAAATGGCCATAGCAATGCCCTTTAGCAATCCCTATGCCCTGCTCGGGCTGCTGTCTGCCGTTCCTCTGATACTTATCTACCTCATACGCCCCAGGCCCCGGGAGGTGCTCTTCTCCTCCACCCAGTTTCTGCGGGAGGGCGAGGCGGAGCGGTCTGCAGTCCTGAGCCGCCTGATCAACGATCCTCTTTTCTGGGTGCAACTGCTGGTCCTCTGCGCCCTATCGGTGGCCGCAGCAGGGCCCTACACGGAGGAGGAGGGCCAGGCCGGCAGCCACCTGGTAGTGGTGCTGGACAGCTCGGCCAGCATGCAGGCCTGCTGGTCCCAGGCCCAGCAGATCATATCTCCCTACCTGCAGCGCTACCAGAAGATCAGCCTCGTGCAGGCCTCCTCCGTCCCACGCGTGCTGCTGCAGGGGGGAGGAGCAGCAGAGGCCGCCGATGCCCTGCGCCTGGCCAGGCCGGATGCAGTCTCTGCCGACCGCTCAGCAGGCCTGGCCCTGGCGGAGAGCCTTCTGGACGGGGGGGGCGGCCACATCCTCCTGGTCTCTGATTTTGTGAGCTGGACCGGGGACGATCCGGAGGAGACGCGCAAGGTCATGCAGGCGGGTGGCCGGGTGAGCATAGTCTTCGCAGATGCCTATCAGGGCGGAGACAACCTGGCGGTGGTGGAGGGATGGGACGTGCCTGGACCGGGATATGTCAACCACACCGCAAGAATTCACAACTTCGGGCCGGGCGCATCCGCCTCAATCACCATCCGCGGTCCGGGCGGCTCTGAGGGCAGGACGGCCCAGATCGGAAGCGACGGCGACTATTACATCTCATTCACCGCCTATCCCGGAGTTAACGAGATCGCCCTCGATGTGCATGACAGCATAGGCTGGGACAACCGCGCCTATCTCTATGTTCCTGACCTGACAGAAAAGCGCGTCCTTTATCTGGGCCGGGCAGGCCCCGCCCTCGCTGCCCTGCGATCCCTGCCAAATGTGCAGGTTCAGACTGAGGGTGATACAGCCGGAGAAGGTGCAGAATACAGCGGCTATGATCTGATTGTGGTGGCAGGCAATGCCACCTCAGACGGCAAGCTCAACCGCTACTTGGACAGGGGAAAAGTGATATTCGTAGCATCCGGTGGAGGCGAAAGCCCCGAGTTTTTGCCAGTGCGTGTAACCGGCAAAGCATCCGGCCCGGCGGTGCTCTGGGTGAGGGAGGAGGGCTTTGCCCGGGGGCTGCATATGGAAGAGATCGGACTGTACAGCTATCCAGAGGCCTCTGCCAGAAAGGGCTCCGTCACGATGGTCGAGGCCAACGGCGTTCCTGTGCTCTCCTACTGGAGACTGGGACGGGGTCTGGTGGTCTACACCGGCCTGGAGATGGACTCGGACTTCTATATGAGGCCTGAGTACCCAATATTCTGGTACAATCTCGTGAACTGGATCACAGACGTGCCTGATGTAAAGGACTCCAACCGCAAGACTGGAGAGACGGTTCACCTGGGAGAGACAGCGGTTGTGACTACACCCTCCACCACGCTTACGACCAGCGTCCTGCGGCTGGATGAGGCGGGAATATACAGCTTTCTGGGCAGAAGCCTGGCCGCCAATATGTACGACCCGCGGGAGTCGTCGCTGAAGAGGGCATCAGCCCCGGCAGCCGGCCAGTTTCATGAGGTCAGCCGCATAACCGTTGTGAAGAAGGACCTCTCCATATGGGTCATTGCCCTCGCAGCCATGGCGATTCTGCTGGAGATGGCAGTCATGCGCTGGAGGAGAGAGGCATGATCTCCGGCCTGTACTTTGCCGCGCCCGAGCTGCTCTGGGCCGCGGCCCTTCTCCTTCTGCCAGGCATCTGGTATGTGATGCGACGGGCCAAGAGCAGGCTCTTTGCCGCTGCGAGGCTTTTTGCTCTCTGCCTGATCATAGCCGCAGCTGCTAATCCATACTTCGTAGAGGAGCACACCGAGCGGTCGGAGAAGCCCGCCATCACAATCCTGGACGATAAAACCGGGTCCATGGAGATCTTCGATCCCTCTGTCGCGACGAGGATCGCCGACCTGGTCGGCGCCCCGGTGCGATCCTTCTCAGGTGATGTCACAGATCTGGGAGATAGAATTGTGCAGTACAGCCAGCCGGGCAGCACTCTGCTCCTGGTCTCCGATGGCTGGAGCAACAGCGGCCGGCCCCTGGAGGAGGCTGTAGCCCTGGCCAGGGCCTCCAATGCCACCACATTCGCGATAGAGCTCACACCCCAAAAGGATGATGCCGGCGTGGAGATATCAGGAACCAATACCGCAGTTTTGGGCTGTGAATATCCCTTCAAGGTCCTGGTGAGATCGGCACGGGGCTACAGCGGCCAGCTCTCCGTCTACGCAGATGAGAGTCTGATCTACAGCGACACAGCAGCTGCCAACACCACAGCCTCCATCAAGATATCCCATACATTCATGGAGACGGGAAACCACATACTCAGAGCCGCGATTGCAGCGGACGGCCAGCCCGTCAACGATGAGTACAGCAAGGCAGTCTATGTCGTACCCAAGCCCCAGGTGCTTCTCATCTCATCCGCTGCTTCGCCCCTGTCCGTCAATCTCAACGATCTGTACAAGCTGACAATGCTTCCCGCACTTCCCGGCAGGCTGGACCCGGAGGAGTACAAGGCTGTGATCCTGGACAACATCAGATACAGCGAAGAGCTCGATCCCCTGGCAGGATATGTACGCGACGGAGGAGGACTGGTGGTGGTGGGCGGCCAGAGTGCCTTCGACCTGGGAGGCTACAGGAACTCCAGCCTGGAGGAGATACTGCCTGTGCTATCCGTTCCCAGCCGCTTTGAGGGCGGCAAGACACTGGTCCTGGTGCTTGATATATCCTTCTCCCTGCTCACCACCAGGACAAAAGACGGCACCACACTCCTCGACTATGAAAAGGCCCTGGCGCTGGAGCTTCTCAAGTCCCCCCATCTGCGGGACTACAATGTTGGGCTGGTTGTATTCGGCACCAAAGCCTATGACGTCCTCGACCCAATTCCCCTCTCGAGAGGCGAATCTGTGTTGAGGGAGAGGATAACTGCACTCAGTCCATCCGGAACAGAGGACACATACCTCGATAACGGCATCAAGCTGGCCTGGGATATGCTCAACGCCAGCGGCGGCCAGGGTGAGCTGATCGTGCTCTCCGACGGAAACCTCTGGGGGTATGAGGATGTTGTAGCACGCTCCGTGCGTCTGCTCTCGGCCATGGATGCCAAAGCCCGCCTCATTCAGGTGCAGGCCTTCTCCGGAAACACAGGAAACCTGGGAAGCCTCGCCTCGCAGGCGGGCGCAGAGTTCGCCTCCTTCGTCTACCCTGAGTCCCTGACCACATCTCAGCAGAAGCTGTCAGAAGAGCTCACACAGGAGGAAGAGAGCCTCACATCCTATGCCGTGGGAATAGTGAACAAGAACCACTACATCACCGCCGACCTCGACTTCAATGCCAGCATCAGCGGCTTTAACGATGTCACACCACGCCCCGGTGCCCAGCGCCTGGCGGCAATGGCCGACGGCAAGCCGGTGTTGACAGTGTGGCGCTACGGCCTGGGAAGGGTGGCGGCCTTGTCCACAGACGACGGAGCTGCCTGGGCAGGATCGCTTTATGCCAGCCCCGCCTCGCAGATCATCTCCTCCACAGTCAACTGGGCTGTGGGAGACCCGAGGCCCTCCCAGGACCTCGTCGAGGCGGAGGATGGATGGCAGGGCACGCCGCTATCCGTAACCATCAACAGCAAGACCCGTCCCAGCCTGGCAGGGGTGGCTGCGGATGTGGAGAAGGTGGGAGACAGCCGCTATGTTGCCACCTTCACCCCCAACAGCAGCGGGATTTATTACATCGGCCAGTATGGCCTTTCAGTCAACTATCCTCTGGAGTACAGGAACATCGGCTTCAATCCAGATCTCCCAGGACTGATCATGGCAGGAGGAGGAAAGGTCTTCACAGAGGAGCAGGCGAAGAGCAGCCTGGTGGCCGAGGCCTCCAGACTGTCCGAGAGGACGGTGCAGGAGAGGGTCTCCCGGAGAGATGTTCTGCTGCTGCTGGCTTTGCTGATATTCCTGGGAGAGATACTCTATAGAAAATTCAACGAGATGAAGAGAAGTGGCAAAAGTAGTGCATGAGGGGCCGGTGGTCGTCTCTGATGCACCATTAGATATTAATAGCATAATCGGATTAATGATAGGATATTGCGGAGGTAACTGCCACCAAATGAGTTCTCAAATGTGTACTGTCTGCGGCCTTCCCAGGGAGCTTTGCATCTGCGAGGAGGTTGCCAAGGAGCAGCAGAGGATAGCAGTGAAAGTCCAGAAGCGCAGGTATGGAAAAGAGGTGACAGTGATCCAAGGCATTGATCCCCATGAGATCGATCTGCAGGAGCTATGCACACATCTCAAATCCAAGCTGGCCTGCGGGGGCACTGTTAAAGAGAGCCTGATCGAGCTGCAGGGCAACCACATTCAAAGGATCAAGGAAATACTGGTGAAAAAGGGATTTGGCGCAGATCAAATAAGCACCTGAACCTTGCGAGCAGCATCTGCAAGCCGGTCCTAGCGCTTGCTAATTTTTTTCTCTTTAAATATCCCGGGAGATGCGGGAGACCCAGCCTATCAGCCATTTGGTGAGAAAGCCGGTTAAAAAGCAGATGAACATAATGGATGACTCCCGGCTGCGGGCGTCGCCATCCAGGGCTATGAATCCCGAAGAGAATACGAGGTAGGCCATGTACCCGAAGACCATTGCCAGGAGGGGCAGGGCCATGTACCAGAGCCTCTTGTAGCGCGAGGCCATGCCATAGCGGCGCAGGTCATCCGCCACTCCCATCAGTATCTGGGCGGAGGCGCCGAGGCCGGCAAAGAAGGGGGCCCAGAGGGGCACAGCCATCACGCTCAGAGATGAATAGGCGGTGATCAAAGCTCCGAATACAATAACGGAAAGCGCAGAGAATATGACGGCATACAGGCCGTAGAGCTTGAAGAAGTAGGAGAGGGTGCGCAGGCTGTGAAAGCTGGTGCCTTTAATTTTGAACTTTGCCTGGTTGAGGGAGGAGGTGAGCTCATACCTGGCCCTGTCGCAGTAGAGATACGCATCGATCAGGTTCTCTTTGTTCAGCTCTTTTAATGCCAGAACATAGAAGTCATAGCTGTCTTTTACATCAATGCCGCTCCTATGAGCTGCAGCGAGCATGCGATCCAGCCTTTTGATATCCACCTCCACCTCGGAGCACGACTTTGGGATGGAGCAGTCAGAAGTCTCAGCTTTCACACATAAATTAGATACTTAAATAATATAAATAGCTTTCGTAATTAAAATGCCTGTGTTACATAATTAAAATAATTTTAGAAAATTAAAATTTTGAAGGTCGAACGATAACCTCAATATAAGATGTCATGAATATCCTTCGCGAATGCTGCCATAAACATTCTCAGATTGGACTGCAATCTGTCGGCACAGAAAAAAGCCGTAGAATCCCAGTCCTTTGGGACGGGGAGCAGTCATCCCTTCTGGGCTACTATTATTATGGAATATGAGCCGTCCACATCCTCTACTGTGGGATATGCCGCCACATAAGATAGCCAGCGAATCATCTCCGGGCGATGCATGGCCGGATCGCTGCCCAGCCGGCTGCCGATGCGTTTGGCATTGAAGAGCTGCTGCTCCCTTCGAAAGAGGGATTTGGACCAGGACTGGCCAAGCCGGTAGCTAATTCTCATGCCATTCTGCTGCACCAGCCGGGAGAGGGAGCCGAAATTGAACCACTGCTTATGAGATCTGTTCCTGGGAAGGCCGCTGCTGTCGCCGGACTCGAAGAGAACATTGGGCACCGAGCAGATAAAGTAGCCGCCCGGCCTCAGGGCTTTGGAGAAGGCCGCTGCCGCCCGGCTGGGGTCGAGCAGGTGCTCCAGCGTCTCAAAGCTGATCACGGCGTCGATGCTGCCTTCTTCTATCTCCGGCGAGAGATCCTCCCGATCCATGTCTTTGCAGAGGAAATGCAGGTTCGGCAGGCCAAACCTTCTGCTGGCAGACTGTATCAGTCTAGGGCTGCCGTCTACAGCCAGGACCCGTCCGGCCGCGCTGCACAGCTCAGCCGCCCCGTATCCCAGGCCGCAGGAGATATCCGCCACCAGCTCAGGCCGGTGGGGGCGCAGAAAGTCGCAGGCGAAGAGGTAGCGACCCAGGTACTCCGCCTTGCGCCAGATGTTCCTGTCTACGGGGTCGAAGGGATCAATCTGATCCTCGCCACTGCCGCCGTAAGCCGAGTATGAGGACATTTGCAGCATCAGCTCTCCATCGGCCGGACAACCATCACCGGGCAGCTGGTCTTCCTGGTGACATCAAATGTGGTGCTGCCCACTCTGATCTGCCGGCTCCAGCTCTTGCCCTGCGAGCCCATCAGGATCAAAGACGGCATCTTCTTTTCGGCCAGGGATAGTATCTGATCTGTGGGGCGGCCCTGCAGAACATGAACACTCACAGTTCTGCCGGGAGAGGCAAGCCTCTCCCGCAGGAGATTCAGCTTGGCCGCCGCCTCTCCAAACTCCTCATCCTTTGAAATCACATTCACCAGCATCAGCTCTTTTGTGCCGCAGAGCCCCTCTGCCCTTGAGACAGCAGCCCCCGCGGCAGGAGAAAAGTCGGTGGCGACCATTACTCTGGTTAAGATATTGCGGCATAAATCAGGCGGACCGGCCTTCTCTCCTCCTGCCAGGATGCTGTGGCGGAAGATGAGCAGGTCCGTCTCACCCTTTCTCAGTACCTCAGTGGAGACGCTGCCGAGAAGCATTCCCTCCGCCAGCCCCTTTCCCTGCGCCCCCATGCAGATGAGCGATGCCTTCTCTTCTTTGGCAGTGCGGATTATGGCCTCGGCTACGCTTCCTCCCTCGATCATCATGCTGGGATCAGAGGACGGGGGCCACTGCAGGTTTACCCCGTCAGCTCCGCTCATAGGTGCGACTATAACCTTGAGGACATTCCGGACGGTGGGACTTCTGTCTTTTCCCTCCCCCAGATGGACCAGACGGTCGGCCTGCTCGGCAAGCCTGACCTGCCCTTCCTCGATCAATGAACTGTAGCTCCAGCCCCTTTTCTCCAGGTTCATAGGATTGGAGGCGTCTATCACATTGAGGAGCACGATCTCCTCTATGCCGGGAATTTCAGAGAGGCACTCCTGCATCTTATGGGCATATGCGGAAAAGTCGGTGGGAACGAGGACTTTTTTGAACATGTTTAATACTACCAACACAAAATATATCAAATTGATGATGCCTTTTGCTCATTGTAGGGTCCTAAAAGCTTGGCACTTTCGGGAACCTCAGGCTGCCCTAGCAACTGGATTGCTGCATTTCAGGTCAACATCACCCGCCTCCGTTGCAAGGAGGCAGAGAGACTGGAGTAATTCACCTTCGAAGGCTGGATGAACTTATAGGAGCCTTCATATACCCTTTCTATTATGCAGTTACACTTTCATATTCATTAAGCTGAGTGTTGATATGCTTAAAGTCTTCCAGCAAATTCATTCCTCGCTCTGTGGTTTCGTAGATATTGTTTTTATCCGGCTTGATGGCGATGAGGTTGTTTTTTAAAAGCAAATTTAGCTTGACTAATTCACATTTGATTACTAATACTAACTTGACTTATTCATATTTAGATTTTTTTCGCAATCAATTGCCCACCACTTGATCATCGATCAATCAATTTCACGACAATTGAATCAGGTA
>Ga0116185_1001228_pt1 | contig 26310 bp, 17 predicted proteins | sample AD_JPNNA7_MetaG_FD_89754 | JGI IMG/M metagenome (GOLD analysis project Ga0116185, IMG submission 89754) | Active sludge microbial communities of municipal wastewater-treating anaerobic digesters from Japan - AD_JPNNA7_MetaG | ecosystem: Engineered > Bioreactor > Anaerobic > Digestate | place...
CACGTCCAGCACGTACTTGGTGCCGAAGATGCCGGTCGAAAGGTGGCCGTCCCGCGCGGCAATGTCGTTGATAAGGACATCCAATGCGCGCGCGCGGGCCGAATCGGGCACAAGGCTCATGTAAAGCGGGAACGCCTGCGATGCCTGGGTGCCTGCCCCATACCGGCCGGTTTCGGGCTCGAGGTAACGGCTGTTGAACGCTGCGGCAATCTTCGCGCCCAAGGCGTCGTACCGCGCCGCATCGTCTTTCCTGCCAAGCAGCGCGGCAAACTCGCGGGCAAGCGCGACGTTATACGCGTAGAACGCCGTGCCTGTAAGCTCCGGTTTCTCGACAAGGCTCTCGTGGTCGCTGATGCCGCCGACATAAATGTGCTCCGGAGCGTTCGCTTCGATGAGTTCGAGCCATGCCTTCACGCGCTCGTACTGGGCTTCTATCAGGCGGCGGTCTCCGTAGTATTGGTGTAGCTGGCGCAGGAGCAGCGGATGCGCCGTCCCCCAGCCGATCGGGCCAGACCCGCCCCCCAATCCCGCGTCCGCGATACCCACGAAAGGCGACGTTTCCGTGAACCCTCCGTTAGGCCTTGCCGCATCGGCCAGATCCTCGACGGCCTTCGTGTAGAACCCCGCCATGTTGAAATTGAAGATCAAGGCCTCGCTCGATGCCACGATGTCGCCGCCGTATCCGAACTTCTCCCGGTGCGGACAATCAGACTGCACGCTGAACAGGTTGCTCAGGAACGTGCGGAGCGTGACGTCCTGGATCTGGTTGTAAAGATCGTTTCCGCACCGGAACGTGCCCGCCGGCTCGATGGCCGAGTACATAACAAGACCTTCCAGATTCTCGAGCGAAGGCGTGCCTGGAAATCCCGTCACTTCAACGTAACGAAATCCGCGAAACGTGAACCGCGGAACGTACGTCTCGGCGCCGTCTCCTTTGAGAATGTACACGTCTTCCTGCCACGCGGTCGCCGGGCGTTTGGAATCCGGCGGGCGCTCGCGGTTCTTGATTTGCCCGCACACGGCCGTCATGGGATTCAACGTGCCGTCGTCGTGCAGCAACTCGCCGTAACGGAGCGCCACGCGCGTCCCTGCCGGTCCTTCAACCCGCAGCCGCGCAAGGCCCGCGAAATTCTCCCCCATATCGAAAATGAATGTTCCCGGCGCGGGCTCATGTACGGAGGCGGGGCGAATCGAACGGCCAACCTTGATCGGCGGCGCCATCTGGGCAACCAGCGGACCAACTTCTGAGGGGGCCTCCATGACGCCCTCCCATCGGGAATCGTCGAATCCGGGAGCGTCCCAGCCCGGCTGCTCGAGACGCGCATCGTAGACCTCGCCCAAATACACGCTGTTCCTCACGACAGGTCCGGCGCCGGCTTTCCAGCTGGCATCAGTCACGATGCGGTCCCGCGTCCCGTCCGCATACTCCACCTCGAGCTGCAGAATGGCCCGAGGGAGCCCGATGGTGAGGTTCTCGCGAATGTTGACGTGTCCCCACATGAGCAGGGGCAGCGGATTGTACCAGCCGTTGCCCAGCATGATGCCCACCGCGTTCGTGCCCTGCCGCAACACGTCTTTCACGTCATAGACGGCATACAACACGCGCTGCGAAACACTGGTCCAGCCGGGGTCAAGCCAGTGATCGCCCACTTTCGCGCCGTTAAGCCGCAGCTCGTAATAACCCAGCCCGGTAACATAAGCGCGAGCCTTGCGGACCGGCTTCTCGATGCGGAACTCCTTGCGAAACAGCGGCGCGGGACGGTCATCAAACAAGGCTTCCTCGTTCTCGGGAAGCGCCTCGTTGCGCGTGATCCACAAGGCGGACCAGTCATCGTCCGCGAGCAGCCCCGTCTCGAACCATGCCGGTTCGCTCCATGCCGAGACCATGCCCGCTTCGTCCCACACCCGGACCTTCCAGTACACCCGCCGGCGCGCTCCCAGGGCCTGGCCGCCGTAGGGCGCCTGGATGCTGTCCGCGCAGCAAACCCTGCCCGAGTCCCACAAATCGCCGGTGTCGCCCTCGAGACGTTCGGCGGAACTCGCCGCCAGGATCCGGTAGGCCGTTTGCGTTTTCCCGCGTGCCTCCGGGTCGACGGATTCGTTTATCCAGCTCAAACGCGGCGCGGCCTTGTCAATCCCGAGGGGATTCTCGAGGTACTCGCATCTCAGGCCCGTGGGCTGCAGTGTGCCCGCCTTAACCCCTGAAGGCAGGTGCTGGCACCCCGCGGCCACCACGATCAACGCCAAAAGTAAACCGATTGCGATACGCCGCATGCACACCTCCGGCAACGAACCCCCTTCCGGGGTCCTCTGTGTCCACCGATGTGGAACCCCGCTTGTTATTGAGTAGGGAGCAGCGTGACCGCCCGCAGGTTCATCACGCCTTCTGCAGGTTTGCTTTTCGGCGTCACGGTCACCGCCAGGACGCCCGGACCGGCGACATCAACGGTCCCGGCGGATTCCGTGGTGAAATCGGACCACGACCCGGTTTCCTTGACCTTGGCCTTCGCGACGGCATCGCCCACGCTGATCTCCAGCGGCGTGCCGCCCGACCCCTTGGCGCACGCGTAGGTCAAGGCCACGGCGTATTTGCCAGGTTTGTCGACCGTGACGTGCCAGGAAACGGTGTCCTTGGGGTCGGTCCAGAAGCCAATGGCGTCTTTCTCCGGTTCGTAGCGCGCCGTATTGCCGGTAACCTGGGCCTGTACCGCCGTCAGAGCGAACGACCCGTCTTCGGCAGCGTGAATAGACATATCAACATCCGGCTCGCCTTCGATCTCGAGCACGACTACCGTAGCGTCCTTGTCAGGCATGTGTTCGGGCACGTCAACGCTGACCGAGCGCTCGCCGGCGCGTGTAACCGCAAGGGCCGCATCCGGTTTCGTAAGCAGATAGGCCTTCTTCACTTCGTTCTTGAGACCGGGTACTTCCAGGACACCCCGCGGCCAATCGAATACGTGCAGATACAGTTTGCCGGGCTTGGCCGTGCAGCGTCCCCATGGCAGGTTCGGGAAGGGGCTTGCCCCCGTCCCGTATATGGACTCGCCGTTGTCCTTCAGCCAGTCCCCCAGGGCGAGCAGGCGCTGTTCCATGATCACGGGGATCCGCCCGTCGGCCGTGGGCCCAATGTCGAGGAGCAGATTGCCGCCGCCGTTACAAATCGAGATCAACATGCGGATCAATTCTGTCGGAGTCGCGTAATCGTCGATTTCCTCGTTGCGGTTATAGCCAAACGATTTGCCGATGCCCCGGCATTCTTCCCACTTGTGCCGGCCGCCGAGGTCCTGGCCCCAACCCACCTGGCCGTACTCCGTGGTATAGAAACCGCCATGCTTGCTGCGGCAGTCTTTTCCCCAGCGATCATTCACCACGACCCGTTCGCGCACGGGCGATTCGTTATACAGCCACGCCAGAAACTCCGTGCTGCGCCACAGGGTGTCGGGGTGGTCCCATTCACCGTCAGGCCACACGATATCCGGTTCGTAACGCAACACAAGGTCTTTCATCTGCGGCAGCATGTGCTGCTCGACATACCGCGCGGGGTCGCTGCGGTAGATCGGGTTGAACCACTCGTACAGGGAGTAATAAAAGCCCATCTTCAACCCGCGCGCCTTGACCGCCGCGGTCAGTTCCCCGCAGAGGTCGCGCCCGGGACCCGCATCCGCGCTGTTCCAGTTCCAGCTCTCCATACTGGGCCACAGGCAGAATCCTTCGTGGTGTTTCGACGTAAGAACGACGTATTTCGCGCCCGACCGCTCGAAGATCTCCGCCCAGTGCGCGGGATTGAACAGCTCCGCACGAAATTGCGGCGCAAAATCGGTATATCGGAAGTCCTCACCGTAGTTCTCAACGTGAAACTTCCAGGTCTCGCCGTTCTTGTCCTGCATATCGTGCCAGTACCACTCGGAATAGCGCCCTTTGGGACCCCACGATGGCACGGAGTACACCCCCCAATGGATGAAAATGCCGAATTTGTCGTTATCGAACCACGCCGGCAGCGGCCGGCTGTCAACGGATTCCCACGTGGGCTCGTATTTCGCCGCATCCTGAGCCCACGCGCTGAATGCCGCCGTGACCACTGCAACCGTCAATACAAGTGCCGTCGTTTGCATTGTCGTCTCCCTCTGCTGTTTCTCAAGAAGCAAGCCGCTCTTTGCCCTGCGCCGTCATGCATCCAGTCTCACCTGCCGCCTACACCGCCTGACCCGGCCAAATCGTGGGGAGCGCAGGCGTGTGGCCCAGCCAGCGGTCAAGCCACGCAAACCCGAAACGCTTAGCACCGGGCGGGAAATTGTGTTCCCCCGGAAACGAGAACATCCCGATGCGGTCGCCCGCGCCAAGCGCATGATAAACCTCCTGTGCGCGCAACACCCGCTCGACCGTGCCCAGGTTCTCGAATTCCCCTTCGGTGCCCTGAAGCATGAGGGGCCGCGGCGCGACAAGCATCATCAGACCGTCAAAATCGCAGGGAATGGGCCTTTCGGGGTCCTCAATGTACGGCGCAAACTTCGGCAGGTAACAGTAGTCTTCGACCGGGCCGCGCTTCTTGTTCGGGTCCTGCGGACGTGACCAGTGGTCGGTATTTCGTTCCCAACCCAGTTCGCCGCAATTACTTATAGCCGCGGCAATGCGCCCGTCGAACGCCGCTGCGCAGAGTGTCGTATGCCCGCCCAGCGAATGGCCTATACACCCGATGCGCGCGCGGTCGACAAAGTCCAGCGTCTCCAACACGTCCACCGCCCGCATGCAGTCCCACGCATTTTTGCCGAACAGCGACCATTCGGGGTGGCGCTTGTAGAACGGCTCCGAATCGTAATGTGTAAACCCCTCAGGAATGCGCTCCCCATCCCCAAACAGGTCGATGCTGATGGTCACATACCCCCACCGGGCGAGTTCCAACCCATAGGCGCGGCTACGCTCCGCCGGCAGCGGAGGGTCTCCGGGCGCCTTCCCGGTCAAACCCACGCATTGGGATTTCCCCGCACCCGCGCTCGTGGGATGCGGGCATACCAGCGCCGGACTCGGCCCAGGCCTTGCCCCTTTCGGAACCAGCAGATACGCCGGCACACGGTCGCCGGGTTCCGACTGAAAGCTCAGATGGTGGCATTCCATCCCCTCGATATCGTCAACCCGGCGCATCTGGACATCGAGCGCGGGCTTCTCCGGCGGAAATGGGCCCATCATCTCGAGCCACGCCGCCCGAATCCCCTCCAAACGGCCCGGCAAATCGTTTGCGACGGTTTGTTGCATGGACTGGGGCTCCTTGGGCTGCCCTGCCGCGGCCGCGAACAATCCCGCCCCCGCAATCCCGCCGGTCAACAAGGCCCGGCGTCCGATCTGCATTCCCCGCGCATGATCATCTTTTTGCATGAACGTGGCTTTCCCCTTGGATACGTCCGTAGCCGGAACAGGTGCACCTGGGCACCACACGATACCGCTCGTATCCTCCCGAATCAAGCGCACACCCTTCCGCTCTCTGCGCTGACCGGGGATTGCTGAGGGGCTGCGGCATGCCCAGGGAATTTGGGCAAGACTTTGATCGTTGGCTCATATGGACTTACAATTGTGGCGCGGCGCTGTATGGGCACGACCCTGTGGGCTGCTCGAGATGCTTGGTTCGTCTCCGAGGGGATCGAGCGTCTTTCCAGTCGTTTCCCGTGGGCGTGGCGTGTGACTGAGCGTTTGTGAGTAGGGTGCACGAGTACAGGGAATCTTATCGAGGAAGCAGACACCATGGAACCCATTACGAACGGGCACCAGCCCAATGAGCCGGTGGATATCGAGACGCGTGAGTGGTTGGAATCACTCGACTTTGTGATTGAGAACGGCGGTCCGGAGCGCGTGCTGCACTTGCTGCAGCATCTGCAGATCCGCGCGGAGGAAGCCGGGATCAAGCTGCCGTTCAGCGCCAATACTCCGTATATCAACACGATACCCGTCAACGCGCAGCCGGCTTACCCGGGAAACCGCCAGCTCGAGCGGCGCATCAAAAGCCTCATCCGGTGGAACGCGATGGCGATGGTGGTGCGGGCCAACCGTGTCGAGGCCGGCATCGGAGGGCATATCTCGACCTTTGCGTCGGCGGCCACGTTGTATGAGGTGGCGTTCAATCATTTCTTTCACGGGCCGGATACGCCAGGAAAGAGCGCGGACCAGGTCTATTTCCAAGGGCACGCCGCGCCAGGGATGTATGCGCGGGCTTTTCTCGAGGGGCGGCTGAGCCGCGAGCGGCTGAACAATTTCCGGCGCGAACTCCAGGATGGCGGAGGCTTGTCGTCCTATCCCCACCCGTGGCTGATGCCGGACTTCTGGCAGTTCCCGACGGTTTCGATGGGTTTGGGTCCGATCATGGCGATATATCAGGCGCGGTTCAACCGGTATCTCGAGGACCGGGGCCTCAAAGAAAACACGGGACGGGTCTGGGCGTTTCTCGGGGACGGGGAATGCGACGAACCGGAATCGCTGGGCGCGATCTCGCTGGCCTCCCGCGAGAAGCTCGACAACCTCGTGTTCGTCATCAACTGCAACCTCCAACGCCTGGACGGTCCGGTGAGGGGCAACCACAAGGTGATCCAGGAACTCGAAGCGATCTTTCGCGGAGCGGGCTGGAACGTCATTAAGGTTATCTGGGGCTCGGACTGGGATCCCCTGCTGGCCAAAGACACGCATGGCCTCCTGGTGGAGCGCATGGGCGAGGTCGTGGACGGCGAATACCAGAAGTACCTGGTGGAATCGGGCCAATACATCCGCGAGAAGTTCTTCGGAAAAGACCCGCGTCTGTTGAAGCTGATCGAGCAGTATACGGACGAGCAGCTCCGGCGGCTGAATCGCGGCGGACACGACCCTCAGAAAGTCTATGCGGCCTACCATGCGGCGCTGAATCACAAGGGCGCGCCCACGGTGATTCTGGCAAAGACGGTCAAGGGGTACGGTCTGGGTGAGAGCGGCGAAGGCAAAAACATCACTCATCAGCAGAAAAAATTGAACGAGGATGAGTTGCGCGACTTCCGGACGCGGTTCGGCATCCCCATCTCGGACGAGGATCTGGCGCTGGCGCCGTTCTACCGTCCGCCGGACGACAGTCCGGAGATGGTGTATCTGCGGGAGCGGCGCGAGGCGCTGGGCGGGTATCTGCCATGCCGCGAGGTGAACGCCGAGGCGATGCCCGCGCCCGAGGAAACCCTGTTCGAGGAGTTTTATAAGGGTACGGAGGGGCGGCCGGTCTCGACAGCGATGGCCTTCGTGCGGATATTGTCCAAGCTGCTGCGAGATAAGCGCATCGGCAAATACATCGTGCCCATCGTGCCGGACGAGGCGCGCACGTTCGGCATGGAAGCGCTGTTCCGGGAGATCGGAATTTACGCGCACACGGGCCAGTTGTACGAGCCCGTGGATTCGGCCAGCCTCCTCTACTACAAGGAGGCGAAAGACGGGCAGATTCTTGAGGAGGGCATTACGGAAGCGGGCTCGATGTCGTCGTTTATCAGCGCGGGCACCGCGTACGCGACGCACGGCATCAACATGATTCCGTTCTTTATCTACTACTCGATGTTCGGGTTTCAGCGCATCGGCGACTTGATATGGGCTGCGGGTGACATGCGGACCCGGGGTTTTCTCGTCGGGGGGACGGCGGGGCGGACCACGCTCAATGGCGAAGGCCTTCAACACCAGGACGGCAACAGCCACATTCTTGCGCAGCCGTTGCCGAATCTGCTCGCCTATGACGCGGCGTATGCTTACGAGCTGGCGGTGATCATCCGGGACGGGATCCGGCGGATGTACCAGGAACAGGAGAGTATCTTCTATTATTTGACCGTCGAGAACGAGAACTATCCAATGGTACCCATGCCGGAGGGCGCCCAGGAAGGCATCCTGAAAGGCATGTACAAGTTCAAGCCTTCGGAGAAGAAGGGCGGTAAATTGCATGCGCAACTGCTGGGCAGCGGCGCCATTCTGAATGAGGCCGTGAAGGCCCAGGCGATTCTCGAAGAGGATTTTGGCGTGGCGGCGGACGTGTGGAGCGTCACGAGTTACAAAGAGCTGCGCCGCGATGCCATGGATGTCGAGCGTTGGAATATGCTGAATCCCGGAAAGAACGCGCGGACGCCGTACGTGACCCGGTGTTTGAAGGATACGCCAGGGGTGGTTGTGGCGGCGTCGGATTATATCAAGCTGCTCGCGGACGGATTGGCGCGGTGGGTGCCGCGGACCCTGCTCACGCTGGGAACCGACGGTTTCGGCCGGAGCGAGTCGCGCGAGGCGCTGCGCGATTTCTTCGAGGTAGACGCGCGGTACATCGCGCTGGCCGCGCTGACCGGGCTGGCCCGCGAAGGCAAGCTGAAGAGCGACGCGCTCAAGAAAGCCTTCAAGAAGCTCGAGATCAATCCCGAGAAGGCCAATCCGCTGATTTCGTAAAATACCCGGGCGCGGCGCGGGTTCTGTTGCGCCGGGTATGCAGTGTTCGGCAATACGGCCGGGAAGTAATTGGAAGGACAAAACGATGGCAACGGAATTCACACTCCCTGAACTTGGCGAGAATATCGAATCCGGCAAGGTTACCAGCGTGATGGTCGCCGTAGGGGACACGATTGAGAAGGACCAGCCGGTTATCGAGATCGAGACCGATAAGGCAGCGTTGGAGGTGCCCTCGCCCTTTGGCGGCACAATCAAAGAGGTCCGGGTGAAAGAGGGCCAGGATATCCGGGTGGGGGCGGTGGTGCTGGTTATCGAGGAAGGCGGCGGCGCCGCGAAAGCCAAACCCGCCCAGGCCAGGAAGGCGGAAGAGCCATCCGCGGCGAAAGTCCAGCAGGCGGCGGAACCGGTGCAGGAAGAGCCCGAGACCGCCGAAGAGTTCGATGAGCTTGCCGGGCCGGACGAGTCCGAGACGCCGGCGCCGGCGCTTCGGCAGGCGGGAGCGGGCCCTCTGGCGGCATCGCCGAGCGTTCGCAGACTGGCCCGCGAGATCGGGGTGGACGTGAACCAGATCGCGGGCTCGGGAAAGGGCGGCCGCGTGACGCCGGAAGATGTGAAGGCCTATGCGCGGCGCATGAACGTGGACGCGGGCGGGGTAGCGCCCTCAGGCCCCGCGAAACCAGCCGCGGCGGCGGCGTCTCCGTTGCCTGACTTCGCCCGCTGGGGCGAAATCGAGCGGCGCGAGATGAGCACGGTGCGACGGCGCACGGCCGAACGCCTGGCGCATGCGTGGGCCACGATTCCCCACGTGACGCAATTCGACAAGGCCGACGTGACGGGGCTCGAGGAGTTGCGAAAACGCTACGCGAAACAGGTCGAAGCGGCCGGCGGCAAACTCACCGTGACGGCGGTGCTGGCCAAGGTGGCGGCTGCCGCGTTGCGCAAGTTCCCGCAGTTCAACACGGCCCTGGATTTCGAGCACGAGCAGCTCGTTTACAAGCAGTATTGCCATATCGGGATTGCCGTTGATACGGATCGCGGCCTGTTGGTGCCCGTGCTGCGCGATGTCGATACCAAGAATCTGACCCAGATCAGCGTCGAGCTTACGCAGTTGGCCGAGCGCGCGCGTACAAAGAAGACGACCCTGGAAGAAATGCAGGGGGGCTGCTTCACGATATCCAATCTGGGAGGGATCGGCGGGACGGCGTTCACCCCTATCATAAACGCGCCCGAAGTCGCGATTCTGGGCGTGTCGCGCAACGTGGTCGAGCCCGTGTACGTCAATGGCGAGTTCCACGCCCGGACCATGCTGCCGCTCAGCTTGTCATACGACCACCGGGTGATTGACGGGGCGGACGGGGCGCGCTTCTTGCGGTGGATTTGTGAGGCCGTCGAGAATCCGTTCCTCCTGTTTCTCGAGGGGTGACCGCGTGCATACGAAAAGCCCTTGGAAAATAAAGTCCAGCCGCCTGGTTTATGAAACGCCGTGGTTGCGCGTGCTCGAGGACCAGGTCGTCCGCCCGGACGGGGCCGACGGCATCTACAGCTACATCGAGACGCGGGTCGCCGTGGGAGCGGTTGCCCTGACCCCGGATAACGAGGTGTACCTGATCGGCCAGTATCGGTATCCGACCCGGCAATACTCGTGGGAAATCGTTGAAGGCGGCGCCGAGCCGGGCGAACAGCCGCTGGCGTGCATCCAGCGTGAATTGCAGGAAGAGGCCGGGCTGAAAGCCGCGAAATGGACGCCCCTGGGCGGCGAAATCCACTTCAGCAACTGTATCTCGGCGGAACGCGGCCTGTTGTTCTTGGCGGAGGACCTGGAAAAGACCGAGGCGTCCCCCGAGGGCACCGAAGTGCTCGAAGTGCGCACCATGCCGTTCGAGGACGCCGTGGCGATGGTGCATCGAGGCGAGATCCAAGACGTATTCAGCATTGTCGGATTGTTGCGGGCACACGCTTTTCTGGCGCGGCGAACGGCTGACTAGCCGTCAATACGCCCGACTTGCTATGCTCACGGTAACTTGGTGCAGGCGGCCCTTAATTAATCAGGGGGAGGAATTGCCGTGAAAACGCGCGCCGTTGCGGTACTCGATGTGGGCAAGACGAACAAGAAGATCCGGTTGTACGACCGCCGGTTTCAACCGTTGGCGGAAGAACGAACGGGTTTCGATGCCAGGATGAAGGACGGCCTCGAAATCGAGCCCACCGAGGAGTTGCTCGCGTGGTTCAAGAAAGCGATGGCGGGACTGGGCAAGACGTATGACATTCGAGCGATTGTCGTCTGTGCGCACGGCGCGACATTGGCTATGCTCGATGCGAACGGCACGCTGGCGTACCCGGTGATCTCGTACACGAGCGAGAAGGGCGCCGAAATCGAGCAGGAGTTCTACGACACGTTCGGCGCTCCCGAGGAATTGCACTACGACACGTGCACCCCGAACGTCGGGTTCGCCAACTGCGGGAAAGCCCTGTTTTACGTGTTCAAGCGCATGCCCGAGCTGTGGGACAAGGTCGACACGGTCCTCTTCTACAATTCGTATCTCGGGTACGAGCTAACCGGCAACTACAGCATGGAGCCAACGTACCTTGGCAATCACAATTACCTGTGGAACTTCTTCGACGGCACCTGGAGCCAGGTGGCGATCCGGATGGGGGCACACACGCGGTTTCCCGACAAGATGGGAAATCCATGGGACTCGCTCGGCACGGTGAAGCCCGAACTGGCCAAGGCATGCAACCTGCCCGAAGACTGCCTGGTCACCCTGGGGATCCACGACTCGAACGCCAATTTCCTGCCCTATCTGGCCAAGGGGTACGAGAAGTTTATCCTGAACTCGACCGGCACATGGTGCGTGCTGATGAGCCAGGCGCCTACGCCGATCCTGACTGAGACGGAGGTCAAATCGAAGGTCTTCTACAACCTCGACGCATTCAACCGTCCCCTCAAAACCGTCATTTTCCCCGGCGGCATGGAATACGAGAAATTCGGCGCCCTGACCAGCGTGAAAGATGAAAGTTCCGTAGACGGCGTGAGAAAAGTGATCGCCGAGAGGCGGAGTTTTGTGGTGCCCGGGGTCATGCCCGCGGCAAGCGCGTTTCCGGGAGTGGATGCGAAGGTGGTAGCGGGCGGCGAGGTGCGTTTGTACGAGGAGTTGGAGGCCGCGGGCGGCGAACCCTATTCGTATCTTGGCCAGGAGTACTATGCGGCGCTGAACGTGAGCCTGGCGTTGGCCACGCGCCAGCTTCTCGAACGGTGCGGCGGCGAGAAGGGAACAGCGGTGTTCATCGAGGGCGGGTTCGCCAACAACAAGCGCTATTGTGAACTGCTCGCCGCGCTCTGCCCGGACTATACCATCGCATTGACCAATCAGGCCGAAGGCACGGCGTTTGGCGCGGCGCTGACCGCATGGATGCTGGCTGACGGCCTGGATTTGACGAGCATCGGCAAGGAATTCGAGATCGAGACGACTCCCATAACGCCCCCTGATTTCGGCGACCTGCGCGGGTATTGGCAGGCATTCAAGGGCTTTCTGCAGAATGAGTAGCCGGGCCGCCTAGAGGCAAACCCCAACATAGTAGGATGAAGGCAATGAGTCAACCGTTGAAGACCCAGGTGGCTGTCATCGGGGGCGGTCCGGGAGGCTACGCAGCGGCGTTTGCCGCAGCCGACCTCGGGCTCGAAGTGACTCTGATCGACCTCGAGCCAAACCCGGGCGGAGTCTGCCTGTACCGGGGCTGCATTCCGTCCAAGGCCTTGTTGCACTGCGCGAAGGTCATCAAGGATGCCGAGGAAGCCGCGCAATGGGGCATTTATTTCGAACGGCTCCGCATCGACCTTGCCCAAATGCGCGAGCAGAAGGATGCGGTGGTCGGCAAGCTGACCGGCGGACTCGGCCAGCTCGCGAAGGCGCGCAAGATTCGATACATGCGGGGGCGCGCGGCATACCAGGATTCAACCACGCTGACGGTGACCGCCGACACCGGCGAAGAGCAGACGCTCGTGTGCAAACAGTCGATTTTGGCGGCAGGTTCGCGGCCTACCACCATCCCCAGCCTGCTGGTGGACTCCCCCCGGATGATGAACTCGACCCGGGCCCTGGAAATCGAAGACTTGCCCCCGACCCTGCTGGTCGTGGGTGGCGGGTACATCGGTCTCGAGCTGGGCAGCGTCTACGCCACGCTTGGGTCGCAGGTAACGCTGGTCGAAATGACGCCGTCGTTCTTGCCCGGCGTCGACGAGGATTTGCGCCAGATCCTGTCCGAACGGGTGGGCGGCCTGTTCTACAAGAAACATTTCAACACGCGCGTCGAGAAGATCAAAGAGATGAAGAAGGGGTTGCGCGTATCGTTTCGCGGCGGCGATGGCAATGCGTTCGCGGAAACGTTTGACAAGGTCTTGCTTTCCGTGGGCCGCACGCCCAATTCGAGCGGGCTCGGCCTGAACACTACCAAGGTCGAGTTGAATGACCGGGGTTTCGTCAAGGTGGACGCGCAGCGCCGCACCAGCGACCCGGCTATCTTCGCCATAGGCGACATCACGGGCGAGCCGATGCTGGCGCATAAGGCATCGCACGAAGGCCGGGTCGCGGCCGAGGTCATCGCGGGACACAATGTGGCCTTCGAGCCGCGCGCAATTCCCGCCGTGGTGTTCACCGACCCCGAGCTGGCGTGGTGCGGCATTACGGAAACGCAGGCGAAGAAGGAGGGGCGGGCGATAAACGTGGCGCGCTTCCCGTGGGGAGCTTCTGGACGCGCGACCACCCTCAGCCGTCCCGACGGGCTGACCAAACTGATCACCGAGCGCGACACCGGACAGGTGATCGGGGTGGGGATCGTGGGGACGGCCGCGGGCGAGTTGATATCTCAAGGGGTGTTGGCCATCGAAATGGGCGCCACGGCCGAGGACATCGGGTTGAGCATTCATCCCCACCCCACGCTGAGCGAAACCGTCATGGAATCCGCCGACATGATTTTCGGGCAGAGTATTCACATGTACCGTCCCAAAGCGAAAAAGGACGAGCAGGCCTGACGCCGGGCGCCAAGGGGGCAATCGTGACAGATCGGGAACGGTTCCTGGCCTGCGTGCTCGGAGAGCCCGTCGACCGGCCGCCGTACTGGCTGCGGTGGGGGCCCTGGGGCACGACCTTGGAGCGGTGGAAACGCGAGGGCGCGGACTTCGGCCTGCTGGGCGAGCCGCGGCTTCTGTTCGAGCCCGAGACGCCCCCCGTGCCTGTGCCGGGAAGTTTCGGCCCGTATCCCCCCTTTGAAGAGACTACCCTCGAAGAGACCGAGGAATGGCGGCTCTTTGTCGATTCGTGGGGCATCACCCGCCGGGTGTTCAAGACCAGGGAATCCATGCCCGAGTTCGTCGCCTTCCCCGTCAAGAGCCGCCGCGACTGGCAGCAGTACAGAGAAGAGCGCCTGAACCCGGACGACCCCGGGCGGCTCGAAGGCGAATGGCGCGACGCCCTGGCCGTATGGCCCCAACTCGGGTTCCCCATCCAGATGGGCGAGTTTCCCGACGTAGGCATCTATGGCGGGTTGCGGTGGCTGTTGGGAGACGAGGAATGCCTCGTGGCGTTCTGCACCGACCCCGAATGGGTCCACGAGATCATGGACCATCTGACGTCGCTGTACCTCACCGTTTTCGAGAAGATGGTGAAGCTGGTGCGGATCGACGTGATTCATATGTGGGAAGACATGTGCGGGCGTAACGGGCCGCTCATCTCGCCGCGGCAGTGGGAGGAGTTTATCGGGCCGTGTTACCGGCGCATCGCGGCGTTCGCGAAGGAGCACGGCATTCCCGTGTTTTCGGTGGATACCGATGGACAACCCGGCCTGATCATCCCGCCGATGATGGCCGCGGGGGTCAACTTCCTCTGGCCGCTCGAGGTCGCCGCCGGGTGCGACGCCAACGCGATGCGGGCCAAGTATCCCGCCTTGGCCATGATGGGCGGAATCGACAAACGCGCCCTCGCGCGCGGCCCCGCCGCCATCGACGCCGAACTCGAAAGGGTCCGCCCTGCTCTCGAACACGGCCGTTACATCCCCGACCTCGACCATTCCGTGCCTGACGACGTGTCGTGGGAGAACTTCTGCTATTACGCCGAACGCCTCAAACGGCTCGTAGGCAAGGCCTGAGCGGCCAAGGCCGCCAGCCGGCCGCCCGTTCACGGCGTCCGTTCCCCGAGCGCGAGGCTATGCCGCCAGCCAAACCGGAGGACACAGAGCGGTCGGGACGGACCATGCGGTTTCGCCGCGCAAGACCTTGCGTCACTTCCGGCTGAGGATGATGCGCTGACGGGCAAGCCCGGCGCGGCGTTCCAGGCACTGTTTGTAGTTGGCATAGGCCAATGCGGGCGCCTGTTCCACTTTCAGCGCATACGCATCTTCAAATACGATTATGCCGTCCTTCGCGGTGAGTTTGGCGCGGTATCCGGCTACATCGGAGACGAAATCTTCGCTGGCGGGCATCGAATACACCGTATACCCCTCAGGGAGCGCGATGGTCCCTTCCGTGGTTTCCATGGCCCGGTGGTCCCAGAACAGGTCAAACGCGCGCGTCGGGCGGCCGACGGCGTGAGCGCTGTACGCTACCGCGGGCAAGGTGAACATCATGAGGTCCTCGCCCGCTTTGACGGCGAAGTCAGGAATCCTGCAGCGGACGGTGAGCGCCGGAGGAGCCGCCAGATCCGCAAGATCCGAGACGCTATAGTCTTCGAGGAGCGCGGAGGGGTGGAGATAGGCCGCGAACTGGGTGAGCTGGTTGCGCAGCATCTGTTCATCGAGATCTTTGAAACTGCGCAGACCCGCCTGAGCGTTTCCGGTGGCGGTCAGGGTCACGGTCAGCGCCAGGGAACCGTCCGCGTTCAGGACGGCGTCGAATTGCCTCACGTCGCGCTCCCCGGCGGGTTCGGAGAGTTGCGTGATGCGGGTCGTGTCCGCGTCGTAGGGGAACAACATTGCGTGGGCGCCCTGCAACGAGCTGGGCAGCGTGTCGAACGGCAGTACATCGCTTTCGGCCGACGTGAATCCCTCCAGAGAGGGAAGGTACACGGCCGACCGGTCAAACAGCCGCAGCGACGGCGTTTTGGCGGGCCACGGCCCGGCCTCACGGCTGCGCACGAGGGCGAACCGCGCTTCGAGCCCGGCCGCCTCGAGCATGCGCCAATACAAGGCATTCTTGTCGAGCTCGTTGGCTACCCCGCGTTGCGCGGTTTCGTTCGGATCGTGGGGAACGATGCGGAAGTGCCAGTGCGGCACGGGCGCCGTGCGGATGGTTCGCGCAACGAAGTTACGGATAGCCTCGGCGCCGCCGGCCTGGCCCAGTTCCCTGGCGCGGAGGGCGAGCGCGTCCGACAGCGGCGGCAGCTCCGCGAGCGCCTGCTCGTAGGCTTTCCCCAGTTCGTCCCAGGTGGCGGTTTCAGCTATGGACAGGGTCGGCCCGATACGCGTCAGCGGCGGCATGAACGGTTCGGACGGCAGCCCCTCCTGCATGCTCGCAAGTTTCCACACAAAACCCTGGCTGCTGGACTCGCCCACTACCGCGCCGGGCTCGTACAAATCGCTCACGATTTGTTGTGCGGCGCCCCCGGAAGTCAGGACATGCACCTCTTTGCGCAGAATGGGCTCCTGATCGCGAAAGACCGGCATGCTGTAAACCGGTTCAAAGGGCCCGCCCCGTTTGCGGACAACGGTGTACTGCACGTCGATAACGCTGCCGGGCCGCGGCTCCTTACATGCGAAACGCAGCCGCGCCAGGCGTTGATACTCGGGCAGGCGGGAATAAATGCTCTCGGATTTGAGAGCGGCATCGCTGAGGTGCAGCACCTTGCCGTCGGGCGTGACCGTAAGCGCAAAATCGACCTGCGGCACGTCGCTATCTTCGAAGTACCACACGTTGGTGGTGGCCACGTCCTCGCCGCGCTGTTGCAGGATGAGCGCGATGTGACGCACGGTCTCTTTCATCACGCCCCGTTCTCTCAGATCGATGGTTTGCCGGTGCAACAGGGTGACGTACCCGGCCGCGGGGAATTGTTCGCGCTTGGGCAAGGCTTCGAGACAGGCCTTGAGCTCGGGGTCGGTGATCTGGCCGGCCGTCTCGACGTCATCGTACTGCCGCGCGCGCTGAAGCTGGATCTTGAGCACGCTGGCCTTCGGGTACTCGAGCACGCCCTCCGGGGTCTCGAACCAGACCTTCTTCCCGGTCATCTTTCTGAGCGTCCCGGGGTGTTGCTCGCCGTCGCGGAGGTAGAGGGTATCGGCGCTCGATACAGCCGCCAAAACCGCGAACATGACAAACCAGACCGCGCGTCGTTTGCGTGTCATCGGATCAACCCTCCTCCGTCACGAAGATCTCTTTTGAGCTGAACGAGGCGATCGCACGCAATGCGTCGCGATACTCCGGATACGCCTCGACCGGGATGATGCGCTCAAGCCGCCGGAAAACTTCCGTAAACGTCACGGCCGACTCCGTCTCGACGTAGACCGCCTCGTATTTAAGGTAGGGGGTGCTCACCCGCAACGGAGGCGGCGCCCACTTCAACCGGAACCCAGGGGGCAGTTTCAGGTTGATGGTGAGAGTTCGCGCTTCGGTGGTCATGTACTGGATGGGAAACCGGCGCGACTCGAGGGCGACCTCGGGATAGCTGCGCTCCAGGGTGGGCATGCGCAGGTACATCAGCTTGCCGGCGCGAATGGCGTGGCCCGGCAACCGGTAGTCGAGGGTCATCCGGACCGGCTCGTTCAAATCGGACAAATCGGACAGCGTGAAGGTATCGAGCAAGGCGCCCGGGCTCAGCGAGTTCACGTACTCGGTCATGCGATCGGCGCGCTCATCCTCACGAACCGTTTTCCAGAACGCGCGGATCCCCGCCTCGATAGTGCCGGTGTAGTCGTTCCGTGTGCGCACGGTCACGTCGCCGGACGCCGCCAGTTCCGCATCCAGCACCGACTGGCGGGCGTTGTCCTCGGGCGGGGGCACGGGAATGGTGTTGAAATCGCCCCGGATAGCGTTCATCGCGATGCAGCCGTGGTCGTCGGCGCGAAAGTAGGGATACCGAAAGTCCTGGGCGGTGGCATCGAGGTAGAACCGGCGCCCGTCGGCCAGCTCGACCTCGGATATGGCGTGGTTGCCGTCGATGGCCGGGATTTCGGTGACCCCGACGCCGTTGTCGTTCGTCGAAAGAATGATCGGATAGCTGGTGACGCCGATGGCCTTGCACATCGTGGCGAAGAGGATGGCTTTGTCGGTGCAGTCGCCGTACCGGTTCTCGAAGGTTTCCATGGCCGTGTGGCCCGACAATCCGGAGCCCAGGCTCCCTTTGATCGAGACGTACCGGGTGTTCGTCTGCACCCAGTGGTAAATGCGGGCGAGTTTCTGGTCGACGGTCTCCGCCCCGTCAGTAATCCTGGCGACCTCCGTCTCGATCTCGGGCGTGAGCTTCATGCGCGAAAGCTGGAGGTCTCGCTGCAGAGCGAAAACTTCGTCGAACGAGCCGAATATCGAGGCTTCCATGCGCGGCGCAAGGTCGGCCTGAGGCGGCATGAATGGCTCTTCCACCAGGGGCGCCACGTCGCGCAGTTCCCACGTGTAGCGGACCCGGCCCTTCACGCGTTCGAGCTTCGGCTCGGCAAGCCCGGGATCGGGGAAATGGCGCGTGTAGTGGTTGAACGGCAGGTTCTCCGGGACCTCGACGGTCACACGGGACAGCGCCACCGGCTCGCCGGACTGGAAATAGTAGCCGGGGAAAAACAACCGCGAATCTTCCGGGTTGTAGTTCTCATACTCGTAGATATATTCGACGATGGACCCGATCTCGACGCCGGGGATCACACCCCCAATGATCTTCTGGCTGGGGTTGAAGAACTGCATCTCCTCCGACGGGCTGCCTACGCGCAGGGCGTCCGCCGAAAGGGCGTAGACCGTTCCGTCGGGCGCGACGGACTTCGCTTCCAGTACGCGGACCCGGCTCCGGCCCTCGGTGAAGCCCGATGCGAACTGTGCCCACGATTTCATCTCCTCCTTGAGCACCAGCCCGGCGAAGTGGTAGCGGTAGGTTTGGGTGCCGTCATTCTTGTACACGAAATCGCCGTCGTCGACCAGGATGACGCCGCCCGTGCCTGGGAACTGTTCCGCAAGGGCCTGGCCTTTCGGAAGCATCTCCTGGGCAAGCTCGGTGAGGCCCGTGGCCTCCGCGAGCCCGGCCCCCGCCTCGCCTTCAGCACCAACGGGCTGGAACAGGAGCAGGGTGACATCGTCGCGCTTGACCGCGCCCGTGCCGGGCACGGTAAAGGCCGTCCCGTCAAACGTTACGCCCTGGACATTCTCGATGGGTCCGCCCTGGTACAGAGTCAGGTTCTCGTTGACCGGCACGTGCGCGCACCCGGCACACACCAGCAGCGCCGCCAGGAGTCTTGCAACCGCTCTCACTTCGTCATCCTCCCTGCGATAGCTCGCAGCCTCGTCAAGGTCGTGGAATCGCGCGTTGTCTGCCAGCATACCAGACATGCGGCGCGCGTGTCCCCGCAACCACATGCCGTCAATTCCTAACCACGCCCCGCTGCGGGAGATTCCGGGAAAACGGGCGGTTCCGAGCGGTCGCCCTGGAACTCCTCAACACGTGCACGAACGGAATCCGGCAAAGCTGCGTCAGACTGTGCCGTCCGATCGGTCCGGTGTGGATACGGCCTCCCTTCTCCATCTTCGCGCCGTCGGGGCAGCAAGATGTTTGCTGTGGCCTGGGTCCCGACGCCCCTGACGGCGCTTTTGACATGCCATCGTGCTTACAGTAAACTCGCCCGCGCCTGGATGGCCCGTGAATCGCGGGGCATTGTGCGAAAGGTCCGAATACAATGAGAAGATGCCTCATGGTCAGTTCATTAGCCCTGCTTCTGGCGGGTATGGACAACATGGCCGCCGCGGAAGGAATCGACTTTCGGGAAGCGTTTCGCGATGGCCGGTGGCGGGTCGAGGCTCAGGGGTTCGCCACGCTGCATTCCCGCAAGACCGATCGCGAGGGCGACAAGTTTGCTGCCGTTTCGGCGGAATATGAAATGCCGCTGACAAGCCACCTTGCGTTCGGCCTGCGCGGTTATCCGTTGTTTGTGTACGAACCGCACCGCACCTCCGACGACACCATCTATGGGGTGGCGGGCGGAGTGACGACCCGGTACTACTTCAAAGAGAACACCCACAAGGGATGGTTTGCCGAAGGCGGCGGCAGCCTCCTGTGGCACTCGCGGCATTTTCGAGAGAACGGCTCGCGGGTGAACTTCATGCTCGAGGGCGGACTGGGCTACCAGTTCGAACGCGATTGGCACGCGACATTCAAGTTCAGCCACATCTCGAATGCCGGCATGCACCACGACAACGCGGGCGTCAACGCCCTCGGCCTCGGCGTCGGATATACCTTCTAGTTCGGTATGACCGCCGAATGCCCCCAATAACACCACCTGGCGCGGCCTTCGCTGTGGCGGGGTCCGGAGCGCGCTACTTGAGTGACCTCTCCGACATGTTTCGGGCCTTCAGCCCTCTTTCTTGTCTTGAATCCCACCCCCTGGCCCTTCAGGCCAGGCTGGTATGTGACGCGCCTTCGGCGCTCCGGAGACCTCTTCGCTGTGGTGCGGTCTCCTGACCGCGCCACCCCCACGACCGCAAGGTCTCCACGCCCTTCGCTGTGGTGCGGTCTCCTGACCGCGCCACCCCCACGACCGCAAGGTCTCCACGTCGAGTGATGCAGGCCACGCCGCAAAACACTACTTTTCGCGCGCGGAATCGCGGCGTAGCACGTCCACGACCTGCTGGAACGTTTGCCGGTTACGTTCGTCAAGGTCTATAAGCGCTTCGTGGGCTTCGAGGAGACGCCGTGCTTTACCCGGGTCCGCGTAGTCCGTGGGAGTAGGCGCTTCGTGCAGCTCCGCGCCGGTTGCTTCGTGGGTTTCAACGATATCGAACGCCTTTGCGAACCCCATGCTCTGGATGACCGCGTTGATGTCGGCGTTACTCGATACAAGGATGGGCTTGCCGGCGTCGCGGCGCCATGTTTCCCGGGCAATTCTGGCGATGAGCCCCAGGTTTGTGCTGTCGATAAAGACGGTCTCCGTCAAATCGATGATGAATTCAGGAGATTCCTCGACCTTGAGAAACTCGCTGATAATCGCCTCGACAACGGAGCTGACGGTATGCCGGACCTCGCCGACCAGTCTCAGGACGCACCGGCGGCCCAAGTGTGCGTAGCAAATCCTAGCTTCCATGGTGCGCTGCCTCCTTCTTGACTGTCAGCACCGTCACATCGTCCGGAGGGTCGGCGTTGGTTTTCACCACTGACATGAAGCGCTGGATGCTGGCGCCGCTTCCCAGGGATTGGAGGAAGCCCAGCTTCTGGTCGAGGCTTTCCTGGGGCAGGATGTCGAGCACGCCGTCCGAAAACACCGTGAGCAAAAAGGCCGAAGGGAGGCGCTTCTCGAAAGTCTCATAGACGGCAAAGGGAAACAGCCCGACGGCCGTCCCGGATTCTTGCAGGAGTTCGAAGCCATGGCCGGACCACAAAAACGGCGAGGGGAATTGCCCTCCGTTGGCGAACCGGAGCACGTTTCGAGAGATTGTCAGCACGCCATAGAACATGGTCACGTGTTTTTCGAGGTCTTCGTCAAGCAAGGCCGCATTGAGACGCTCGAGAACGATGCCCGGGTTCAGAACAGCATTATCGGCGCCGTTCAGATAACGCTCCTGATACTTGCGAAAGAAGGTCTTGAGGATGACGGTCACCAGGGCCGAAGAAACGCCGTGGCCCGACACGTCGGCGCTGTAGAACCCGATATGGTCGCCGTCGAGCGCAAAGTAGTCCACGAAATCGCCGCTGAGTTCCATCGAGGATATCAGTTCGCGCGAGATCGTGTAGGGGCCGAACACGCACTGCTCGGGGGGCAGCAGTCTCATCTGGACTTTCTTCCCCGCTCTCTCGTCTTCCTTAATCTTACGCAGATTCTCCTCGAGCTGGCGGTGGTAGCGCTCGTTTTGGCGGCGCAACTCCGCCCGTTCAAGCACGTTGTCGATGGTGTGGCGCAACACGCTCATCGGGCTGACGGGTTTGGTTACGTAGTCCCAGGCGCCCTTCCGTTGCGCCTCGATGGCATCGTTGATGACGTCCGCGCCGGAAACGACGACCAGGGGCGTCTCGGGTGCCCGGGCGCTGAGGGCCTCGAGCACGGCGAATCCGTCCATGCCGGGCATGCGGAGGTCGACCAGCACCAAATCAGGATGTTCCCGTTCAAATACCGCAATGCCTTCCGCGCCGTTCCCTGCTTCATACACCCGGAATCCGCACTTCTTAAGGTATACAACCAGCGTTCGGCGCACCATCGGGTCGTCATCTATGGTGAGGATGGATATGCCTGTATCACCGGCCACGGCCATATGCTCCTCTACGGGTCTGCGCCAAGGGGCCCCTCTGTCTCGGGTGCCGTTTGCGGCCGCACTATCCGAAAACCGCCTGTGGGGGCGCCACGCCGTGCAACGCCCCTTTGCAGCCCAGGGTTCAGTATACCGTTTTGGGGAGATTTGCGCAGGTCTTGATTCCGTGACCTCTGATGCGGGCACGAGACATGCCCGCGCGCGCTGGAGATGACCTTCGGACACCGTGATCGCGCCTGCCGCGGCGCTGTGGTATAGTTGCCGGGACTGTCCAGCGGGGTAGCTCAACGATTCGGAGGAAGCGGTATCATGCGGAACGGATGGCTCGTCCTAGCGATTACGGCGGCCTGTGTCACGGGCGTTGCGGCGGAAGAAACCGCCGGGATCGCCGCCCCGGGCGCGGCACTCGAGAAACTCTCCGGCGAGTTCGAGTTTACCGAGGGCCCGGCCGCGGACCCCGCGGGCAACGTCTATTTCACCGACCAGCCCAACGACCGCATCATGAAATGGAGCGTCGACGGCGCGTTGACCGCATTCATGCAGCCCTCGGGACGCGCCAACGGCCTGTGCTTCGACAAGGAAGGGTTTTTGTGGGCGTGCGCGGACGAGAAAAACCAGCTTTGGCGGATTAGTCCCGAAAAAAAGGTTGAGGTGCTCATCGACAAGCACGAGGGCAAGCTCCTGAACGGTCCCAACGACCTCTGGCTCCGGCCGGACGGCGGCGCGTATTTCACTGACCCCTTCTACAAACGCTCGTACTGGGACCGCGAGACCATGGAACAGCCGTGCCAGGGCGTGTATTTCCTTGCGCCGGACCGCAAGACCGTCACCCGCGTGATTGACGACCTTGAGCAACCCAACGGCATCATCGGCACGCCCGACGGAAAAACCCTTTACGTGACAGACATCCACGCCAAGAAAACCTATGCCTACGCGATCCAAGAGGACGGCAGCCTTGCGGCCAAAACCCTCTTCTGCGAAATGGGCTCCGACGGAATGACCATCGACAACAAAGGCAACGTGTACCTGACCGGAAAAGGCGTGTTCGTTTTTGACAAGGCCGGCAAACAGATCGATCATATCGCCGTTGATGAGCCGTGGACCGCGAACGTGAGTTTCGGCGGCACGAACATGGAATACTTATTCATCACGGCCAGCAAGGGCTTGTACCGGCTCCAGACTCGTGTAAAGGGCGTCGGAAGCCAGTAATCACGGGGTTTATGCCCTATTCGAGCGAGTGCGTTCTGCCAGACCGGATAGCGGAGAAACTCGCCCGGAAGGGGGCCGCGCGCTGCAGTCCGCCGGGCATGTAGCGCCCGGCACTGTGCCGGACGGGGTTAACGTGGACAAGACGGGCGCGAGGTGAACATGAAGAAAAACAGTGGTGTCAATCGCAGGGACTTCTTGAAAACCGCCGGAACAGCCGCGGCAATGATGGCGGCCGCTCCGTCGATCACCGGGGCGGCGGAACCGGCCGCGGACCCCGTGCGGCTCGCCCATATCGGCACGGGCGTGCGCGGCTGGGACCTCATCAAGTACACGGGGGCCCACAAAGGCGCGAAAGTGGTGGCCGTATGCGACGTATACAAGCCGCATCTCCAGCGCGGGCTTGAAGCAAGCAACAATCCCGGCGTCAAGGCTATCACCGATTATCACGACGTGCTCGCCGACCCCAACATCGAGGCGGTGGTCATCGCCACTCCCGACCACTGGCACGAGCAGATGCTTATCGACGCCGTAAACGCCGGCAAGGACGTGTATTGCGAGAAAGGCTGGACCACCTCGATCGCCGCCGCGAAACGGATGCGCGAGGCGGTCAAGAAGCAGGGGGCCATCATGCAGCTGGGCCACCAGGGCCGGCAATGGCCCGCCGCGGCCGCGGGCGGAGACCTCATCCGCGCGGACCGCATCGGCCCCCTCACGTTCGTCAAAGTGGGCCGCTATTTCAACGCTTCCCCCGACCGGCCGGTGTGGCGCTGGTACGGCAACTATACATGGTACGACCACCCCGACCCCAAACAAGTGCTCGCGGACCTGGACTGGGCAAAATGGCTGGGGCCCGCGCCGGCTATCGATTTCAACGAGCGGCATTTCTGGCATTGGCGCTGTTACTGGCAGTACGGCACCGGCCAGGCCGGCGACCTCCTCTCGCACGAGATGGACTACGTGCAGACGGTCCTGGGCTGGGGCATCCCCGATACCTGCGCCTGCGCGGGGCTGAACGCGTTCTGGAAAGACGACCGCGAAACCCCCGACACCTGGCTCGCAACGTACCAGTTCGAGAGCCATGACTGCACGGCCATCTTCGAGGGCATCATGAACTCGAACCGCATGCAGACCCCCGAATTCGTCGGGCGCCAGGGCCGGATCATCTACAACGGGATCGGCCAGGACGCCAGCCGCTACGAACTGTACCCAGACGTGCCCGCGTGGCGCATGGGAGACGCTCCCCCCGAGCCCGCCGAACGATTCGACCCGGTCGCCGCGCCGCCGCAACCCACGCACATGGAGGACTTCTTCAACGCCGTGCGGACGCGGAAACCCCCGCGCTGTAACGAGGACGAGGCTTTTATTGAGGCGGCGACCCTCTTGATGAGCGTCGAATCGTACAAACAGAAGCGCCAGGTCCGATGGGACAGGGAGCGCGAAGAAATCGTGTAGCTGGCGGCGGGTATGTTGTGCTACGGCGCCGTTACCGCCGTGCGAGTTTCCAGACGTCGCTCTGCATGTTGTTTCCGGCGACTACCCAGAGTGCGCCCTTATACACGAAGATGCTCGAGGCATGTCTCGGCGCCCATGGCGTGCCGGGCACTTCGTGCCACGTAACGCCGTCCGCCGAGTGCCAGACATCGTTGCGGTTCTGCTTGTTCCAGCCCTCGAGCACCCACATGCGGCCGTCGAACGCGGCCACGTCATGATATTGCCGGGGATGCCACGGGGCGTGCTCAAGGCGGCATTCCCAGTGAATGCCGTCCGCGGTGCTCCAGACGTCGTTGTAGAAATTCCGCTCGGGCTGTTTCGGGGTGTCGTAGGTACCGCCCCCGAGCACCCACAGGCGGCCGTTCAGCACCACGTTGCCGCCGATCATCCCGCGCGGGGACCAGTGGGGCCCCTCCGGGACCACCTTTGTCCAGTGGACGCCGTCGGAGGTGTTCCAGATATCGTCATGAAACACTTCTTCGGCGGGAGCAAACTGAGGCGTGGTCTGGCCGCCCATAACCCAGATCTTGCCATTGAACGCCGCGGTGTAGTGAAGTACCCGGGGCGCCCAGGGAACGTCCTGGCCCTTATTGACGTGAGACCAGGTTAAGCCGTCTTCCGAGTTCCAGACATCGCACGGGTAGTATCCCTGGAGCGCGTCGCCGCCCACGAGCCACATCTTGTCCTGGAATACTACGTACCCGGCGGTATGGCGCCCTTCCCAGTCGGTCTCGGGGTCGAACTGGTCCGTGCCGAAGGTGTTGGGCTTGACGAGGCGCCACTCCGCCCCGTCCGCGGACCGCCAGACGTCGTTGGTGCAGGCCTTCGGAAAATGGTTCTTGTTGCTGGGGTTCCATCCGCCAATGAACCACATAGCGTCGCGGTAGACCAGCGCGCCAGCCCCGTCGCGAGGAGCAAAAGCAGCCTTTGGCGTCACGCAAACCCATTCATAGTCGGGAGTTGCTGGTTCCGGCGCTTCGCCCGCTATCGCGGTAGCGGGGATGAGCAGAAGTAAGCCGCATACCGCCAGATACGCGCGCGAGAAGGCGACTTTCATCTAACAATGCTCCGGGGGCGGCGCTCTCGGCCGCCACGCCTAAACATCCTCGGCCAAAACGTCCTCCACCTCTTCGGGGGTGTCGCACTCGACCAGGCGTTCGAGGAACTTCGGTTCCTTGAGGGCGGTCATGACCTGTGCGAGAAGGCCCAAATACTCCTTCTGAGAACCCGCAGGCATGGCAAACAGCACTATCACGTGGACCACCTGGTTGTCGAGGGTGTCGAAATCTATGCCCTGTTTCGAGATGCCGACGCCGACGGCAGGTTTGCGCACGCCTTCGAACCGCACATGGGGGATGGCCAGGCCCTGGCCTATACCCGTGCTCATCACGGCTTCCCGATCGCACACGGCCTTGCGGAAGGCCTCGCGATTGGGAATCCCGCCCGTGGCAAACAAAGCATCCACGAGCTTGCACAGCGCATCGTGCTTGGAAAGCGCTTTCTTGAACACGCAAATGCGGTCGCGGTCTATATCGATGCCAAACGCTGCCATGGCAACCTTTTCCGAGTGAATGGCAAGAGCCCCCCTTGCCTGCCAACGAATCGATCCCGCCAAGTTTACACTTCCCGCGATTCCAGATCAATTCTTCGATCGGGGCGGTGTCAAACCACATTAGAAATGTCCTCAGTCTTATCTCGTTAGAAATGTCCTCTTTTCCGGGGTTGCGTGCCGGTGTTATCCAAGGGTTGTGGGCAGGTGCGCAGCAGCTGTCCCCGACCCG
>Ga0116185_1001234_pt1 | contig 26239 bp, 25 predicted proteins | sample AD_JPNNA7_MetaG_FD_89754 | JGI IMG/M metagenome (GOLD analysis project Ga0116185, IMG submission 89754) | Active sludge microbial communities of municipal wastewater-treating anaerobic digesters from Japan - AD_JPNNA7_MetaG | ecosystem: Engineered > Bioreactor > Anaerobic > Digestate | place...
AACTGCGGCGCTTGCTGTGTTGGCGTCGGAGTTGGTTGTGTTGGCGTCGGAGTTGGTTGTGTTGGCGTCGGAGTTGGTTGTGTTGGCGTCGGAGTTGGTTGTGTTGGCGTCGGAGTTGGTTGTGTTGGCGTCGGCTGTGTCAGAGTCGGGGTTGGGGTAGCTTCTAAAGTCGGAATTTCTTCTGTCGCCATTTCACCGGTCGTTTCAGCCGGTTCGGTTATCGGTTCGGCGGCTGAAGCATACACAGTATCAAGAGGCGTTTCGCTGATCTCGCTCTTGATCGTGGTTTCATGCACATGCTGGTCAGGAGTGCGACCGATGTTGGCGACATACTCGTCAACGATGCGCTGTGCATCTTCGGGCGTCTTCACTTCTTCGCGACGGGAATCGAGCACGGTCTGCATCTCGGCGGCGAACGCCTTGGGCACAGCCAGCTCGACCGAATCGTTTTCTCCTGCTCTCACTCGCGCCAGGTTCTTGCCGTCGAGGTGCTGATCGTAAAGAACATCGCGGGCGTAACCGGCTGCGCCCATGCCCGTGCCTGCGCCCATGCCAACGAGGCCCGAATAGAATACTTTCTTGAGTGCGTCTCCCGCCGTCCGAACATTCGGGTCGGAGAGGAGTGCCTGCTGATCGCGGTAAACATCGTCGATCAACTTGTCGGTCAGCATGTTCGCCGCCTCAGTGCCGATTTCTTCCGCGCCCTCGGTCAGAGCGCCCATCAGCACTTTCTTCGCGGCAGACCTGCCACCCTTCAGGAAGTTGTCGAGCGGCAGTTTCTCGAACCCGGCTTCAAAGGCACCGGCAATCGCGCCCATGCCAGCCGCTTCGGTTTCGTTGTAGCCTGCATTACGGGCTTCGTCGTAACGGGAGGCGGCGGCAGAACCGGCGGCATAGAGCAGGCCGGGAAGGGCTGCTCCGGTTACGGCAGAGGCGGCGAAGCCGGGGATATTCTGCAAGAGAGACGAGCCGACATCGACCATGAACCGCTGATACGTGTTTTCTTTCGGAATACCTGCCAGCGCATCAGCCTGTTCCTGAGCGTTCTGCGCTGACATCTCTGCGCCGATCTGTGCCAGTTCCGGTTCGTCGAACCATTCACCGGCTGCCCGGATCGTGCCGCCCATCGAGCGGGCAAGCCCCGCCTCGGCGGCATACCCGGTTGACTTGATCGTCTGTGCCGCTTTTTCAAACGCACCGGGTTTCGGAGTCGCAACGTAGAACGAATCCGCGATCTGCCTCTCGTCCGGCGTCATGTCCTGCACGACAGGGTGGGACTGATACATGGAGACGAACGCATCAGGATTGCTCCGATAGTAGTTGCGGAGCTTGTCCTGATCTTCCGGTGTCTCCTGCGCGAACAGGGGGTCACGATTCAGAAATTCGTCGATGTTCATAGCCCCACCTTATACCGGTTTCATACCGGCGTCAATACTTGGTTCCCCATCCTATCGGCTGCGGTGTTGTCAACTGCTGACGTGCTGGCATCGCAGGCGGCGCATAACGGAACTGTCCGCTCTGCTGTGCCAGTTCGGCAAGACGGATACGAGCGGCCCGCCGCTCAGGGCTGTCAACCGGCGAAGAGGCAATCGCCTGCAACCGCGCCGTCTCGTCGGTAGGACCGGCCGCTGGTGCCAGCAGAGCCGCCTTGGCGGCAGCGTGCGGGCTGGCGGCAGGTTGAGCCGGAGCGGGTGCAGCGGCGGGTGACGGTTCCGCGCCGAACAAGCCGGGAACGCGCTGACGGATACCGAGGTTGCCACGGACAGCGGCATTCAGTTCGTCAGGCGTATATGTGTCGGCAATCAGGCTCTCCGTCTGTTTCGCCCGTTCCCGGATCGTCTTGGCACGGGCACGCAGAACATCCTGCTGCTTCTTCACCGCATCCGTCCCCTTACCCTGCAAGCCAAACATGGTCATGAAGTCGCCGGGTTTCGTTTCAGCAAGATCAGCCTGTGCTTCCAGCTTCTCTGCCTGAGAGAGCATACCGTCGAGCGTCTTCAAGTCCTTCGACAACGCCTTCACGCCAGCGATAGAGCCGGGCGTGCTGCCTCTGCCTTCTGCCGCGCGTGTCTTGGCAATCTCCAACCTTTGCTGCTCCATGCCAAGCCTAGCCTGCGCCCGCTCCTCGGCACGCTTCTGCACGTCAGACGTGACTTCAAAAAGTTTCTTGCCAGTTTTGGAGTAACCGGCGGCACCCCATTTACCTTTAACCATCTCCATGTCTCGGGCTTCGATCTGCTCGGCAGTCAAACTTGTGCCGAAGATAAGATTCTCTGCTTGGGCCCGAAGTTCAGGCGTAGCATATTTGTCTGCGATATCAGCCATGATCATCTTGCGGGCTGTCTCCCGTGTCTGCGGATACTTTGCCTGACTCGCAACTGACCATGCCAATTTGTACTGTTGTTCGGGCGGCAACCCCTGATTCTGCTGCAAGATCTGCTGAAATGCTTGGAACATGCCCTGTAATTCTTGTTTCGGTTCCAGGTCCATGCGTCGAATTGTGTCTTCCAATTCCGCCGAGCGGGCCTGACGCTCTTCCCGTTTCTGTTCCATTGTCAGCCGTTCCTGCTGCATCGCCATCTGCTGCTTTTGCATTTCGGCCTGCTGCTTCTGCATCTCCATCTGCTGTTTTTGGGCTTCCATTTGCTGCTTCTGTTGGCGTATCCCCAAACCAGCAGAGTAAGCGTCAATGGCACCCTTCATCGGGTCGTAAGGTGTGGCAAACTGGTACGTGGGATAGGCAATAGGCTGGTAAAATTCGTTCGCCATATATCCTCCTCAGAAGATGTAGGGGTTCATAAACTGGCCCATAATGGCAGAGGGCACAGCCATTGAGGTCGGAACGGCGGAAGCAACAGCCGGTGCGGCACCTCCGAACATGCCTGCACCGTAAGCGGTCAAGCCCAGATTCAGAAGTTGGGAACCGGCGCTTGGCATCTGCGCGTAGGCGTTGGCGGCAGAAGCATTCTGTTGCGCCATCGACTGCAAACCCTGAGCCTGAGACGCGCCCAGACCCGTATAGGCGGAAGCAAGGCCCGAACCATACTGCGAATACAGGCCCGCCCGCTGCGCAGCGCCCTGAGAAGCGGCGCCTGCCAACTGCGAACCAAGACCCCCCAGGGAGGCACCGAGGGATGAGCCGAGGTTTCCGTACTGTGAAGCCAACTGTGAAGCACCTGCGGCAGAGACGGACGAAGGCTGGTAACCCAGACCAATCTGCACCTGATCCATGAGACGACTATACGCCTTCTCCGCTTCGGTGGCGGCGAGTTCTCTGGCTGCCTGTCCCTGCACCGCAGCCCCCGCTGCGCCCCCGCGCAACCCGCGTGCGGCCAGTGCCCGGTCGATGTTGCGGGTCGTCATATCCTGCTGGAGTTTGTAGATCGGGGATTCCTGATACTGGTACGCGGGACCAGCGTATCCCTGCAAATTCTCATACGTCTTGGGCGAGGGGGTGATAGCAGGCGGCATACCTGACAGATCGACGTTGACCGGCTGTGCTGTCATAGCTCCAGTCATCGTGCGAGTTGCGGCGGTTTCCGCCGGGGTGCGGATTGAAGCAACTGGGCCGGAACTCACGGGGATATCTACTGAAATTCCTTTGAACGGCACCGATTTAATGAAGGTTGGCTGACCCGCCGGGGCAGCAGCATGGATATTCGGAGGGAGGTTCGGGGCCGCCCCCGTCGCCGCCGTATCGAGCGTCCGACCGGCGGGCATCGGTGTGTTGATCTCTTGGAACATCTGCCGATACTGCGGTGCCGTGGCGGCCAGAGCCATGTTGTAGGCGTTCTGGTAGTTGACCTCGGGCATCGCTGTCGTTTCGATCCGGTTCGGCACGGCATAAGCCTGGGTGCCGATGAACTGCTGAAGTTGGGGTAGGGCTTGGAGAGCGCCCAATCTCGCCAACTGCGTCGGCATCTGCTGGGCCTGCTGCTGCGCAGTCGCCCAACGCGTAAGGTCGGCACCGATCTGGGCACCTGCCAGCTGAGAGGTAAGACCTTGCTGCTGCCCGAGTAGAGTCAGGCCCATCGAACGCTGCTGCCCGACATCCTGAGCCATCAGGGCTTTGTTCATCTGCTCCTGATAGGCGGCGAGGGACTTGTCGAACATCTCCTTCTGGAGACGCATGGATTCCTGCGTGTATGCCTGCGACCGCTGAACAGATTCCTCTACCGGTTTCTTCGGGTCGCCAAACAGCATCTCGGAAAATTCAGTGATCAGGCCGTCATCGCCCATCGAGATTCCGCCGCTCATGTCATATCTCCTTCATGTAGTGCGTTCCAGCCGGGGCATACCCCCGCCGCTTCATAATTTTGTCCTGCCGTTCACTGCTTTCCGCGAAGTGCATGTATATTCGTTTGGCCCGTTGTTCCTTGGCCCAAGTCTTGAACTCGTTCAAGAACGCTTGCAAGTGGCCCGTTTGCCCTGGGAGAAGCATCGTACCGATCTGTGTCGCGATCTTTGCCCCAGTGAACATCTCAACTGACAGGCCCCCGAGGAAGAACCCGATCAACTCTCCATCCTTCACTGCGAACCGGATGAATATGTTTGGATTGCCCAGTGCCCGGTAAGCAGCACGGACACAGAGAACGGGGTCGGGGGTCAGGCTCCCTCTGTATTCTTGCACCAGTCGGCGAAGAGAGGGGGTCAGCAGGCGAATATCCGCATCTGTCGGCTCAAAGATATTCATACCTTCACCCTATCGTAGTTTACATAATACGTCAATCACTTGATATACTCCTGCCTCGACCCGAGCGTGTCCTGCTCGACATGCACATCCACACCGAGCAAGAAAATGTTGTTGCCTGCCAGGCTCTCGGTCGTTCCTGCAACGCGCTTGATACGCATGAGCAGGTAGCTGGAGATGGTGCCCTGCCCGGCGGCAGGAGTCAGTTCCGCCAGTTCGAAGACTTTGTGCGTAAGAGCAGACGCATCTTTGAACGAACAGTCAACGGTCGAAAGGGTGGTCGGGGTGCCAAACACTCCATCCAACCCGCCCCACATGTATTCAACCTCGATGCCGACGTTGTAAGCGGTCGATCCGACGGCTGCCTTGTTGACAAGGTGGATGTGCAGGTCGATGTTCGAGCCGACCTTGTAGCGGTGGTTCAACTGAATCTGGCTGTGAATCTCGTCGGTAAGATCGAGACGGTACTGGTAAATGCCGCCAGCCAGAACGTCAAGCGTCAGGGGCGTGCCGCCTGTGCGCATGTAGACAACAGCAGACTGGGAATCGTCGTAGGTGGTGGCATCGCCGTGATTGACGATTGTGCCGTCAGCCTCGATCTCCGTATAGTCGCCATCAGTGATCGCACCGATCTTTCCGGCGGTGGCACCAATCGTGTTGACCATAACACCGTTGGTGTAATCGACACCGGGGTTGATACCGATGATGCCGTCGGTGGCACTGACGGTGATGACCCGACCGACGAAGGCGACGAAGTTCGGGAAGGAGGGAGCGGTAGATGTAAAAGCACCGGCAGTTGCCGCCGAGAGATAGATTTTATCGCCCGCCGTGTAGGCAGACGTGTCAAGTCCTCGGACAAGGCCGAAGACGGTGACATACCCTGTCGTGTTGTTCTTAATCGTCTCCGTCGCCATGCCGGTGAGTTTGGCCGTGGCGGCCGCATCCGCCTTGGCGAGGGCGATGGTCGGGCGGTTGTCGTGCTGCCCGTTCACATACACGACCGAACCGTTCGGGATATCTGAACCCGTCTTGTTCAGAACGCGCACATGTGTCTCTTGCCCGATCTGCATGACAACATCAGGCCCATCGAGCTTTACCGCCAGAGTCTTGGCAACCGTATCCCAATAGACCAGCCCTTCGGCGGGCGTGCGGGCGGGACCGTCGAGGTCGATTTGAAGATCGCTGACGGTCTTGTTCTCGATCTGCTGCACCGTGTTCGTGCCTACAACGGCGCTTGTCGTGCCGATGCCATGCACGTTCGTTGAGGCTTGTCGATGATCCTCATACTTCTTCACAAGCGCATTTGTAACATGCTTGGAGCCTGACCCGTCTGAGGACGTGTCGTCGGCTTGAAGCACGGAGGAAAGAGAAGAGTGCGGGTGGGCAGAGTCGGCGTCACGGGATGTGAGCAGATTGTGATCCTTGGTTCCGATGTCCCCAATCGAGCCACCCGTTTTGTCGATGATATCCCAATCGAGAATACCCGCACGGTCGAGGTGCCGGTAAACTTCGTAGAGCCACCGATACAAACGCAAAACGTATTCCTGCGTCTGTTCGCCGTTCTGAAGGCGAGGCGCCTCCGGCGGCTGGAGCTTTTCCGATGTGCTCACCGCAACACCTCCAGGTCTTCCTCAACCGACTGGAGAACGAGGGCGACCTCACCGCTCATGCGAATCTGGTATTGACGAGCGCGATAGATGCCTCGCCGGAACAGCTGCACATGGAAGGCGGTTTCGCCAAGGTTACCCATGTCCACCTCTTCCCACGTGCTCCACGTCTGGTTGCCGTCGTCGCGATAGCGGATCGTCAGCATCGGAGGATTGACCCCGACCAGTTCACCCCGCTTGAGCCTGAAGCGAAGCAGGCGGGCACGCTTGCGTGCATTGGTTCCGTGGTCTATCCAGCAAGTCGTCACTTCGTTCACAACCGATATACCGCCGTCGGCATGGGTCGTGTTCGACAGTTCGTAAACAGTGCCGTCGTTCTTGGTAGAGGCGATTAGATGCTTGTTCCAGGAGATCGCATAGATGGCGGCGTTGGCGTTCCATTTGCGCCACTCATACTTCTGGCTGTACCACTCAGACCACTCTGACCACTGCTGTGTTGTGTATTCATACGCGAAGGTGCGGTTCTCGGTGGGGAAGATGATGACATACCAGTTCTTGCCACCATAGGTCAGCGTGAAGCCCCGTGCATCTTCGACGGTGGTCAGGGCTTGGAACACGGAATCGAAGGCGCCGGAGAGAACCTGCGGCACGTTGCCCTGGAGCATGCAGATTTTGCGCTCGTGGTCGAGCCAGAACCATGTGTTGTTGGCACCAACAAAGGAGAGCGGAGCGAGGACACCTCGCTCTATAAACGCACCTTCACGGCGGGCGAAGGGAGAAGCGGGGAGGGGATTACCGGCGTTATACCAAAGCTCGATGGAGCGGCGGCCGCACACAATCAGATCACGCCAGCCCGCGACAAGCGTGTTCATCTTGTCGGGGGCACCCTCGGCCTTGTCGCCAGCATACCATGTCGGTTCAGCGGTAAGCGATTCCGTTGAAGGCTCGGCAAAATACATGAGATCATCGGCTGTGTTGAGGGCGAGGATATACCCGTCGAGGAAGGCAAGCTGTGTGACAGCAGTAGGGAGAGTACCGAGGGTGCAGAAGGAAACGGAAGACGTGTCGCCGAGCCACGTTGCAATCGACGTGCCCCAAGCGATGTAAAGACGATTGGCAGTCGAGGCAAACACGGGTGAGCAAGGAGAGGGGACGGTGACGCCGGGATCGAGGGTCAGTTCCACGGGGGTAGTGGTTGCGGAAATTTGCGCGAATATCTTCCCGCCCGTAACATAGATGGCGAACTGCTTCTCGTCCCACCAATACATGCCGTCAACAGGGGCGGAGGTGCCAAGAGCGCGATAGGACAAAAGACCGGGGCGCGATCTCCACGCCCCAGCCTCGTCGATGTAGCCGTTCTTCAAGTCTACGCATCCGCCGAGTTGGGATACCTCATCGACGTTCTTGTAGATCGGCAGGAACTTCAACTGTTGGATCATGACTTACCTCACTGCACAGGCCAGAGATGCACCCTCACAGATACCGTGTCGGTCGCGTTGTTGTAGCACCGAACATACCCGTCTGCTTCGTCATAGTAAAGGTAGACCAGATTGGAAGGGCGGGCGAAGGAGTTGATGCAGATATGCTGTGTGGCGGTTGCGTCTTTCACTTCGTACGTGAACGTGTAGTTGTCAGTCTTGCCTGTACCGATGCTGAGAACAGAGGTGTCCGTGGCGGCCGCGCAGGAGACCCACCCGCTGCTGGCGATGCCAAAAGTCTTGTTAGTAAGGGTTTGGGTGCCAGTAAGGGTGGCAAAAGAGGAGGTGGCAAGACCGGCAAAGAACTGGGCGTCAAGACCAGAGGCAGCACCATCAACCGTCTTGATCTTCGTCAGCACGTCCGAAGCAGAGTAGGTCGCGGAAGCGACGAAATCGGTGGCATGGTACGTGTCGAGCTTATCAGCATCTATACCGGAACCTGAGCCGTCAACGGCTTTGATGGCGGCGCGGAAACCGGTAGACGCGCCGGTGACTGTGAGATCGCCGGAAACAGTCAGATTGCCAGAAGCAACCTGATCTTCACCGCCATAGAAGGCTTCAACGGCAAGAGCCGTGAAGACCGTGTTGGTTGCGGAGTCTTTCACAACCACATCGTATAAACCGTCTCCGTAGACGAGAGCACCGCCAGGAGGATGACCTGTCCCGCCAAGGATGATCGAGGTGGCGGTGCCAGTTTTGTTGGCGGAGGTCCAGATGTTTCGGGCATGGGCGGCGTTGCCAGCATACCCGGCATCGTAGAAATAGGCGGTGCCGCCGGTAAGAGGGGCGCCATCTTCATCGACAATGCCCCCGGCAAGGAAGTCGAACAGGGCGCCAGGATTGGCGGCCCAGCATGTGCCTACCACAAGGGCAAAGAGAAAGGGCAGATACTTTTTCATGGCTTGCTCCTCAATAGCAGGATGCGAGACGGTTGCTCGTCGGGCGCTCGTGGTTGTAGCCTCGGGCAACCGCTTCAAGCTCCATCGCCGTCATCTTCAACTCTTCACGTTCCTGTATCGGATTCCCATACTCGAATGACAGGCGGTGTGCCAGATGGAATATGATAGCATCGATCCACGATTGGGGGAAGTCTCCGGTGCCGGTGACAGCGGTGAAGTCGTTCAGGTAGCGGATGCGGCGATAATGGAGCACGTAAGTGGTGAGGTCGGGGATAGGCCAAAGCTGGATGGTGCGGGTCAGAGTCCGGTTCAGCCATATCTTCGTTGGGCGGCCGATCTCGTTCTTGTTCGACAGTTCGCCCCACGCCTTCGCATCAACCAGTTCGAGGGTCGTGTCGTATCCGCTGGTGTCGCGAATGAACGCCTGTTCAAGATCGTCAAGGGTTGGATCGAGGACCATGTTGTTGGAATAATAAGTGGTGGACGTGGTCCAGACGGTTGTCGTGGCAGTCGTGGTTTCGAGCCAGTAGCTCGTCCAGTTCTTGCCCGTGATCGGTTTGTTGTCGGAGTCCGAGATGTGGCTGTTGATGCAGCGGTAATACTTGCCATCCGTTCCGAGCACGGAACTCGGAGTAGTGGAGAGGGCGACATACATCCAAGCCGTAGTCCAGAAATGAACGCCACGATCCTGGAAGGAGCGAATGAGGGCACCGAGGGCTTCGCGGGCACAACTGATCTGCGCGGCGCTCGGTTGCTGGCCTTCCTGCGTGACGCCAAGGATACGGAAAACACGGGACAGGATTTGGGATTCGGTCACGTTATATGCGAAAGCCACAACGTCAGTTCCTCCTACGCTCACAAAATAGTTGGTCGGGTAGCCGGGGACACCCTGAATGTAATCGGCAGCGGTGAGGGGCACCGAGTCAGTGACAGGAGTCACGGCACCTGGGTCCTTCACGCTGCCGTCAGTGGGGCTGATGACTTCCTTCTCGCCCGAGTCGCCTGTGTCTTCGGGGTAAGGGATCGGGGGCTGGGTGACAGTAACAACCGGCAAACCGGTGTCGGGGTCTTCTGTCACGGTCGTGCCGGGCGGGGCGGGGATGGTGGTGATCGTTACGGTCGTGCCAGGTTCCGTGGTCCCGCTCACGGTGTCGGTATAATGGGGACCACGTAGTTCGTGGTCGGTTGCCTGCGCCCCTGTAGTAGAATCAAAGTAGGTTGTGTAGATATGGGTATAGAACGGGAGGGCAGAAGAGAAAGACTTGGAATAGCTTTCCGGCGTCGTGGATGAACTTTCTTCCGTACCAGACTGGTCCCCGGAAATAGGTTGCCCATCGATATACTTCTCGCCGTCCCATATCTGCCGATTGTCAACAATGACCCTCTGGCCGGAGTAGAAGGATAGGATATTGTATTCGACGTTCGCCACTGATGCCCCGGCAATGGTCGCGGGGGCATTGAACGTCCACGCTTGTGTGGCCGCTGGCGTCGCAAAATTGATTTCGCTATACCAATCTTCGGTATTCAGTTCTCGCCGCAGGATCGCACAAATCCGTTTAGCGGCCTGGCTGAACTGGATAACCGTGGCGTACGCAATTCGCGCCGCCGACTCAGTATCATACGGGAGCGTGGCCGTGGAGAGCGTTACATTATCGGCATCGGAAGTCGTGATCTTGAGCGAATAGTTGGGGTCTTGAATGCGGGGGTTGCCAACCCAGAGAGAACCTGGGGTTTTGGATTTTGTAAACCAGAAACTCTTAAAATAATACCCCTCGGGAGTTTCAGGAACGGGCAGTTCGCGATGAATCAGATAGATATAATTTCCCTCTATCTCCCCATATTCGATGACATCCGCTGTGTCTCCTGGCGGTATCGCTATATCCATTTCCAAGTCTACATCTAATACTAGCGAAATAACGTCCTTATCGTTGAGGGCATAACCCAAGTGCATAGTGCCGTGGGAAGTGACGTGGCATCCGGTCTGAGGAACGATGCTAAAAGGATATTCGGTTGTTTGATCCTCCACTCTCAGGAAGAAACGAAGATACCGGGGAGGTTCACTGCCAAGCGTATGAGTGGGCAGCACATCAATAGGGATAGGAGAAATGGGTAGCGTGTCCCAAAAATATCCGACCCAGTCGGCGAGTTGGGGGTAACGATATACGTTACCCGCTAGATCTGAAATAGGCGCCGGATTCGTCCAGACATAATCCACGGCATACATCACATAATATCGGTTAGTTACCGCATCTTCGTAAGCAACGGTGATGGTGCCTTGCTTCCACGTAAACTTAACTGTCTTGTAATATTCGTCTTCGCCGAGGACCTGCGACGGGGCCATGGAAGGGATATCAACCATGACGGAAATCGAACCGTCTTCCCCGACCGTGCCTGCGCCTACAAGTTTTTCATACGAAGGAATTGCTGCGACATGCCACTTGACGAACTCATCGGTGGAGATTGTGTAGACACCATACCAAATTAAACTGTAATAGCCCGGGGTGTAGCGAAAATACACATCTTTAGTGATCGGTGTATTGTCCGGGTCTTTACCGACCCTGAATGTGAGTGCCATCTGGTTGTACGGCAACTCAGCATAGGCAAATTCTTCTGACTCTGCAACCGCGTGCGAGTCCAAATTATAAATGCCGGAAATATCGGTGGGTTCTGGTGCCGTCCAGTTTTCCCATGCGTATTCAGTCCCGGCAGGACCGGAAGGGCTGACCTTCAACTCGGCAGTTACATAGTACAGATTTGCCATTCCCTCACCCCCAGAAGGTAATGGGGGCGGTTGCCCGCCCCCGTGTCAATCAATAGTCCAGCAGAGCTTCGAGAGCATCGAGATCGTCGGGGTTGGAATCGAAGCGGTAGAGGGTCACGGTCGAGGAAGCAGTGGCCCAGTTGAAGTTTGTCGTACCGAGCGTGAAACCGGCAGCCGCATCGGCGTTAATGTCCACGCGCAGAGCGCCTACAGCGACCGAGGAGGCAGGAACCGCAGGCATGGCAGGGGTCGAGCCGATGGTCACAGCAGTGCCCTTCGTCGCGGCAAGCGTGCCGGACGAGTTGAGGGAGAGCAGATAGAAGCAGGCGGTGCCAGTGGCCTGAGCGGCGGCAGATACATCGGCAATCTCATCAGCGGCGGCTTTGGCATAAAGCGACCCGCCGATCATGTAGGAGAAGGAGTTGCCGAAGTCGAAGGTGGCCGAACCAACGGCGTGCTGATGCAGGTCAGGGTCCGACAGCACTTTCGTGCCGCAGAGATTGGCGATGATGCGAAGGGCCTCGACCAGATCACCCTGGTGGATGCCATGCTTGGTGATGGGCTTATCAGCGAAAACGGGCATGCAGAGCATGAGGGCAAGAAGAACAAGGAACATGCGCTTCATAGAGTTGTCTCCTTTGCAAAGAGGGGGAGGGCAAGGTTATGCCCTCCCCCGGTCCTGTGGGGTTAAATGTTAGCGGGCGACATCAGAGACCGCATACACACAGAAGAAGGTCACGACAGCGGTGGAGGCAGTCGCGGCACCGATGGTCACGCGAAGCGTGTCTTCGGCGGCGAGGAGCTTCGTCACGAAGCCGCCTTCGTCATCGTCAGCGCCAGCCGTGGTCATGAGAACCTGATTGTCAGCCGTGTGCGCCGTGGCGGGCAGACCCGTGATCGAAGCCGTCGGAACGTCGATGGCGTAGGTAACGGTGTCCTGATGCGTGTTGGCAATGGCGCCGATCATCAGAGGGATGCAGCCTTTGGGCAGGCGGAGCACGTCGATGGTGTTGCCGGAAGCGGTGCTTTCGAAGGAGAAGTCCACTTTCTTCTCGGCGTAGACGAGCTGGGTGCCGAGAAGCCAGTGGGCCGGGGGGGTCAGGAAGGTGGTTGAGTTACCCATGGTTGATGCTCCTTACCGAACGTTGGTGGTGCGGCCGGACACGCGGGTGTCGGCGGTGTAGAAGGCGATGGAACCGTAGTCCTTGGAGTTGAACTGAGGCTTCTGGCAATTGGCGGTCATGCGCCAGCAGTAACCCTTGAACTCCTCGTAGTCCTCGTCTTCCTCGACGATGGAGGGGCGCTCACCCCATGCCCAAACAAGAGCCTGGGCACCGAGCAGAACACCGTGCGAGTAGGTGACGGAACCCGAACCACCGTTCGAGTAGACCGGCACGTTGTCGTGGCTGTGGATGATGACGCCGTCCCAGACACCGACCATGCCCGAGAAGATCGGGTTGTTGCTTCCGCGCTCGGCGGCTTCGCGCTGGGCCTGGCTGAACTCACTGTTGCGCTTGAGGTCGTAGACCTGATCGGGGGAAAGCAGGAGGACCAGATACTCTTTGCCTTCGACCTTGACGGGGCGCAGGGGGACGAGCGAGGAAGAACGACGAGTAAGGGCAAGGACTTTGACCTTGGAGATCCTGGCTGGGGTGATGACATCGTCCGCTTCGAGGGTGGCAACCGAAGTGGCATCGCCACCGTACACGGCTTCCGTGGGGGTCGCCTTGATAGCGTCGAACGCCATCTGGTCGATCTGCTCGGAACCCCAATCGGTGAGGGCGGAGCGGATTTCGGTCGGGATGTCGCCGACGAAGCGCTGGCGAGTGAGGGCACCGTCGTCCATGATGGCGTAGCGGTACCGTTCGAGAGTGACGTTGAAGGAGTAGAAGTTCAGGCGATCTTCTTTTCCCTTGACGGTGGCATTGCCGGTGATCGGGGAACCCGTCACGCGCATGCGGATGCCGAAGGTCATCGTCTCACCCTTCTGCTTGGTGAAGTCCGTCTTCTCGTGGATGATGGAATCGCTGCCGCCCATGAAGCGGGAGAAGTAGGACTTCTTTACCTGATCGAGGAAAAGCTGGCGCTGAACAATGATTGGCGCCAACGCATGTCCAGTGGTGATTTCAGTACGGGCCATGGTGAAACACTCCTTTGATTATCTGGTTGACTTGAGAAGCTGTTCTTCCAGCTTCTTCAGTTCGTCAGCCGACATGCGGTCAATGTCAGCCTCGGTAAGATTGTCGAGAACTGCATGCTTCTTCGGACTCGGCGGGGTTGTGGTAGCCACAGGTTTGGCTCGCCCCGCCTGCTGAATCTTGGAAACCATATCGGCCGGGCGCTTCTGCGCTTCTGCCAACTGCGTCTCCAACTCTTTGATCCGGCGTTGCGCCTCAATGCGTTTAATCAACTGAAACGTGACAGCCGGGTTAAGAGTAGCCACCGGGTCATTCTTGAACTGCGAGAGAAGAGATTCGGGAGCCTGATCGGCCTTCATCAGTTCGACGATCTCCGGCACGATTTCATCATACTTGGGTGCCCATGCAGAGATCGCTTCCTGAGCCTGCCGTCTGAAGTCCTGAGCCTCCTGCTCCTGCTGAGTCTGGGCTTCAGCCTTGCGTTGCTCGTGTTGCTTGAGTGCTTTCTTCAGCGCCTCTTTGGGGGAGGCAATCATCTCTTCATCGGTGATATCAAGTTCGGGTTCGGGTTGAGCCTCACGGGCCTTCTTCCGAAGTAGTCCGATTTCCTGATTCCGCTGGAGGATGAACGCTTCCTTGTCCTGAACCTGCTTCTGGAGCTTTGCAACCATTTCCTTCAGCGAAGCAACACTGGGTTCTTCGCTGGCGGGAGTGGGCTGTTTTTCCCCTTCTGCTTTCGGCTCGTTCGGCTCTGTCACTGGCTCGGACTCGTTTACAAGCCCGTCAAGCATCGCCTGCAAGTCTTCGCTCGACTTACCGTCCAACTCCTGTTCATTGATAACCTGGTCTTCCGACATCTTTGGTACCGTCCTTTCGGAGTGTTCGGATAGATGCCTCTACCCTTATTATGTAAACCAACCCGGTATCCGTGTCAAGCGGTTACCGAGTTTGTTCCCGTAAATTACATGGCGGGAGTCAGCGGTGCGCCCCCTCCGCCCTGCGGTGCCTGACCGCCGCGCTTTGCCTGAGCGGCGATAAGAGATTTTTGCACTTCGGTGTCGTACTTCTTGTTCTCCTTATCCATTTCCGCTTGTTGCGCCTGCTGGAGATACTGCATGATGCGATCCTTGTTGGGGATGGGGGCAACTTCGAGCAGGGCCTGGGGAGGGATGGGCACGCCACGACCGGCCATTTCCATGAGAAGTTGGAAGTTGGCAAGCTGAGTCGTGGGGGTGGCACCTGCTTCACCGACCTCGACATCGTAGGCAAGCATGTCTTTGTCGGAGAGACGGGCTTCGATGGTTTGGAGCATGGCTTGATCGTTGGGGTCAACAGGCTGACCGGCCAGTTGCATCTGCTGGTTACGGGCCGCTTCGACACGGGCCTGATCCATGACGAGCCGGGCGATGCGGCGGGGGGTGTAGATTTTGGCGATCCACTGAATGAGCATGCGACCGAGATCTTTTTTCAGCCGGGCCATGTTGTCGAACAGATATTCGTTGCCGACAAGAGCCTGCTTCAGCCGGTGCATGAGGACAACGCCGGAATCAGAACGATCCTGAGCGCCGAGGATAGAGGTGTTGACGTTCGTGACATCGCGGAAGGACTGGAGGGAAGCTAATTCCAGTTGCACGACACCCGGCTGGACCTGACCCGCCTCAACCTTGTGGGGAGGGCGGGTGATGTCGCGAATCTTGGCGACGAAACCGGCGGTGGCAGCGTCTCTTTTGAACTGCTCTTCGGCCGCCTTGCTGGCAAACTGACCCTCTTCCATGAACCAGCCATTGTTGATGGAGGTGTTGACGATGTCAACCATCTGACTCCGGCGCTTGTTCAGCTCTCGCTGGGGGTCTTTGCTCCGCTCTATCTTTCCAACGAAGACCGGACCGCGCTTGTAAGCATAAGCCAGCAGCACAGAAAAGGCAGGACCGGTAGTATTGGGAGGTACAGGCAGATCGGGATAATAATCGTCGAGCAGAGTAGAGCCTGCAATAACAGTTCGACGTATCTTGTGTCTCTTCTGCTTGATCTGCTGGAGATTGGAGCCGGAGAGGAGGGACTTGAGGGAGGAGCGGAGGGAAACGGGCACGTCGAGGTCGGAGATGACGAAGCCCGTGGTGGGGTCGAGGTAGAGGTTGAGGGTGTAATACTCTTTCTCTTCGCATTCCATGAACCGGTATTCTTTGGTGTGGGCGTTGACAAAGAGGGAGGAGTCGGCAAGACCGGAGAGGTCATCTTCCGTGCCTCCGTATTCAGAGAAGGCATCGACACCGGGGTCGGGCTTTTCGGCGGTTTTGAACGAGTCAGGGTAGAGTTGCTTGAGTTGGCGCTCGGTCATCCACCGCCAGCGGAAGAAATACTCGCAGTCAGAGGCATCGAGCTTGAGGTGCGGGCCGAAGAGATACTGGTCCCAGGGGCCATGCTGGACTCGGATGAAGCCCTCGACGTTGGAATCATAGTCGGGGTAGCACTCGATGATGCCACGCCCGACAGCGATCTGGTTCTCGAAGGCGGCAACTTCCTCGTACTCGAAGTTGTTTTGAGAGAGAATCTGTTTGATTGCATGGGTGAGGGTGTCAGCGATGAACTGGTCGCCCTCGGCCTGGGGAAATACCTTTATGTCGGTTCGATTCTGACGATAGATGCCGGACAAGGCTTCGACCATCGGAGCGATGTGGTTGATGGTCAGGGCGGCCCGGTTCTCGGCTTCGAGCTTGGAGCGGGTGGTGTCATCCCACTGGTCGCCTTCAAGGAAGGCAATCGACTCTTTGCCCGCCTCGATGGACTCTTTCTCATAATCATAGGCTTCCTGGAACTGGAGCAGTTTGCGGTTGATAACTTCCTTCTCATCCTCGTTGGCGTTTTCCGGTTGGAGCGGAGGCATGGGGATGGCACGGTGATCGTGACCGTCGCGGGGGTAGGGGTCGAGGATAACGACACCGTCGACCATGACTCCGGTATGCTTGTGTTCTCGGTTGTAGGTGGTGGAGACACGGCCCTGCGAGTCGATGTAGATGACATGGGCATGGCCGGGGCGGCCGGTGGCATTCGGTAGAGGGTTGGGTTCCGCGTAGAGAATCTGCATGATTTACACTCCCATCCAACTGCGGTTGATCCGGTGAACACGCCGCTGATTGCGGGAGGATTCGCGTTCACGTTCCTGTTCTTTGCGGGCGACAACGAGGGCGGTGTCGGGCGCGGTCATGGTGAGCATGAGGGCATCTGCCTTATTGGGGGAAGGCATGTTGCGCTTGCGCATCTCGAGTTTGCTCTCCACTTTCACTTTGCCGTGATCGTTCACGCTGAACTTAATGCCCGACAGTTCGGAGATGAGTTGCATGTCGGGACAGGAGGCAAGGGAGATGCGGTTGTGCTCGAAGCGTTGGCGCAGCTCCCACCACAGCTCGTCGCGGAGTCTGACGAACTTGTCGGTGCGGGGGGCGATACCAACATTTACGGCGTAGACGTTCGGCACACCTTGTCTGCGCAGCTCGTCATACACGCCTACGCCTAGACCTGCTGCGTCTATGTAAATCGCTTGCGGATTCCAGTCAGCGGCACGCATGGCGACCCATCGGGAAAGTTCGACGGTATCCACTTTCTGAAGTTCATGCAGTTCATGTATAACCGGACCCTGTCGGACGAGTATAACGGAAGAGTCATCCCCCTGCCGGGCAACATCGACGCCAAAAACAACCGGATCATTCGGTTGCGTTTCGAGTTGGAGTTCCTTCGCATTGATGCACCATTCATAGGGGATGAGTGAGTCGGAGTCAGCGGCAGGGGGTTCACCGAGGACAGAGACGCGGTACTCGATGGAGTGTCTGCCGAACTTTTCGCGCAAGTACTCGATCTGGTCGGGCGTGACCATGTCCGACTCTTCGGCATTCCAGTGGAGGGGAATCCAGTATTTCGCTTCGGCAGAGAAATGGGTGTCAATGGCAAAGCCGGTGCGCCGGGTGGGGTTGAAGAAGAGAAGGATAAAATTAACGGGGTCGGTGAGGGTGGTGTCGAGAGGCGAGAAGACAGGATCGGGAATACCCGAGGCTTCATCCATGATGAACATCATGTAGCGGGAGTGCTTGCCCTGGAGCACTTCGACCTGCTGGTCGGCAGGGATATTGGGTCCGGCAGAGTTGCACTGGACAAACCAGTTCTTGCCCTTCTCTGGGGCAGACTTGAGACGCAGGCCGCTGGCCATGAGATCGTATTCGTCCGATAGCAGGCAGGCGGGTTCGCCTTGGATTCTGCGGGACTTCCACTTGGCCAGCTCGGCGATGAGGTTCGACTGGAGGTTGGTCATGGAGGGGGCAAGGAGGTAGGACTTGGACTCGTAGAAGCAGGTCAGGAACCAGTAGACGATGATAGCAGCGGCCGCGTCTTTGCCGACGCCCTTACCGGCACGGACGGAGATGCCGCGCTTCTTGGCGTAGACACGCTCCTCGGGGGTCAGGGGTTGGCCCTCGTCAACTTTGCACTTCGCGTTCACGAGCTTCTGCAACTCGTAGAAGAGTTGGAGTTGCTGGGCACCGGGGTTGAACTTAAAGACTTGTCGAGCGAAGAGGAGCGGATCATGCTTCCAGAGTTTGATCTGGTCAATGGCATTCTGCTCATGAGCAAGGCGGTCGAGGTTAGCCATGCCACTCATCCTCCGGGTCGGGGTCGGTGTCCGGGTTCGGCACGGGCAATGCTTCGATCTGTGGCGCAGGGGGCTGCATGATCTGCGCATCTTCGGGGGTGGAGTCTTTGGTTCGGGGAGGGGTGGCTTTGGCAATGAGGGAGACGATGGAGGCGACCTGATCGACAACGGCTTGAGGGTCAGGTTGGGTGAGTTGCTTGAACTTGTCGATGAGGATGCCAGCGGCAATGGCTCTTTGTGAGAGGGGCGTTTTGCGCAGCTCGATTGCCGACATGTCGTCGATAGACTGGATGAGGACAGCGGCAGTGTTCAGCGACTTGGAGGCAAGTTGGAGCTTGTATTTGTCGAAGGCAGACGGCTCATCGGGGGCGGGAGGAAGTTCGGGGGGGTTGGTCTTACCGGCACCAGTTCGGTGCGGCACGATCTGACCCGCTTCTTCGACAATGGCGATGTAGGCATTTACAGCGGTGACAGAGCGGCCGACTTGTGCGGCTATCGCTTCCACATCCATACCGCTCGCCCGGAGCTGTTTGATGTGTTCTTTTTCGACCTCTGACATCTTCGTCGCCACTGTTCTACTCCCGTCAAGCCCAATATATGCGGTAGGCTTACATAATGTCAAGCGTTGAGTAGGGAATTTTTCTAGGGAGAAAATGGATACATTGGGCAAATGCTGGCTGGAAGCGGCACTCGCAGCGACTCCTTTTTGAAAACCGCTCGTAGTCAATGCGGCGAACCGTAATAATAATTTCGCGCGCGCGTTCCCTTCTCCTCCCCTCCCCCCTGATCTGGCTCAATCGGCCTCTATCACTCATCATTTTTCTGATAGGTTTACATAATGATTATTATCAGTCAGTAACCAGACAGGCTGTAACCCTGATGAATGCTCATTTTCCTCATTTTCTGCTGAATATCCAGCATAGACACACCCGGACACGTGGACTATTTGTAGCCTGATAATGCAATGAATTTAGAAATTTGCGATGAATAGAAAAAAGAAAAATGAGTTTTCGGCTGAAACGTTAATCAGGAGAGGAAAGTCAGGTAAAAAATAAAAATTATATAAAATTGTCTTGACATTATGCCGACGTTGAAATATACTTGAATCAAGGTCGAAATCCCGCGATGGCATAACGGGGGATTCCAAGCCGAATCGACCGTTCGGCAACATGAAGCCGCATAGCGGCAGAAGGAGATTCATATGACCACCGAAGTGATATCGAATGCGTTCCGCCTGGGCTGGCAATGGGGCCAGCACCATCGAAGGGAAGCCTCCGACCGGGAGGCTATAGAGCTGGTTGGGTATGACGACGCCGCCCGGTTTTGCCAGGGCAGCATTGATGGTGCGGCTGGCGACCGCTGGCGGCTGGACAAGAAGGGAGAGAAGTGATGGACAAAGACACCAGCGCAGTCTTCATAGTAATAAAAACTAACAACCGTTGGCGCCCGTTCAAGTATCGGAACGAAGTTCCGGAAAAAGTTCTGCGCAATCAGTTTGACTATCTGAGTGAAGATATAGGTTTCGATGGTTTCTTCAAGTATCGCAATATCTGGTACCACGTCGATGAATTCATGAGGGTATCAGATAATGCCCCGTTCAAGGGGTGGGACAGATACTTAAGTGATTCATTTTTTAGTGGCGTGTTGTTGCGCGTATCGTCTAACGGCGAACGATACATGGTCGGAACGTATTACAGCTGAGGACAAAAATCATGATAGTGAAAATTGAGAAGACTGATACTTTCGGTGGTGAACCTAACTACTGTTGGGCTGAGCGGCACAGCATAACGATGCCAGACAATGCGTCAGACTTGGCGATTATGCGCAAGGCGAAAGAACTGTGTGGCTACAGCGGTCTACGTGGCCGCGTTTTCAATGATGGCGACATGATCGAATTCCGACCGTATCGTGTGCACCAGGTTATGTTTATTACGTTTGAAAGTGAGGAAGAAGTATGAGAATGCAAAAATGGACACGTCCAGAAAACTACGGCGGCGCAGAATGGAATAACTACTACATATTCCTGAGTCAGAACCGCGATTCTGACGTTCTAACTCGCTCTAACTTCCGTTCTGCCCTGACTGCCATCGGCGGGGAAACGGGATTCGAAGAGAACGAGAACGGCAACAAGTATGCGCTTATAACAGTAGTGAGGGAGAACCACTGGGCATGCGGTTGGGTGGAATGGATTGCGATACATGAGAGTGCAACGGAACAAATTGCAATCGCGGAAAGAATCCTCGAACGGCTAGAAGATTATCCTATCGTCAATGAAAATGACTTCGGCGAATTGGAATACGAAGAATGCGCGGAAACATGGAAATCCATGAGCGTGTCAGAACGCAGTTACTACCTGCGCCGCCACTCGCATACTTGCTCGTGCATTCGCAACATGTTTGAAGCAGTCCGGGGCGGTAGCTGGCGTGCGGCCGCGAACATGTTGCACTGCCCGGCTGATCTAATTTATTGAGGAACGCAACATGGTGAAACTGAATCTGATACGGGAAAGTGTGTTCGAGGTTTTACTGCGAGAACTGGAGAGGGTAAAGAGGGCGGTAACGCGGAATGACTGGGAAACGGCTAGACGTATTTTAGCCGCGGTTTACAAACGAATATGGGGAAAAGAGATTGTATGAGCACAAGAGGCGACATACGGTATCTCTGAAGCAAGCCGCCAGGAAACTGGCGGTTTTTTCTTTTGCTCGAGAACAAAAGAGACAAACGGGAGAGGGAAGGGACAGGCGAACAGGAAGGAATGAATAAGCGAATAGGGAGGGCAAAGATGCAAAAAGATATGGGAAGAGGGGAAAGATGCTTAGAAGCATACTGGATTCAATGACAGGGCAAATGCGGGCAAAAGAAGAGGGTGTCAAAAAGTGGACGATTGTGGGGTAAATGTGCCTCACTTCAAAACAAGGGCGAAAAATGTCCGGGGCAGACCAGCATGACAGCGAGGCAAGGGCAAGGCGGGGTTGAAACAATGACAGCACAGGGCGAGCGAGTTGAAAAACGGGAAAAAGTGTCCAGAGGGCGAGTCCGGCAAACGGGCATGAAAACAGATGTCTGCGAAAAATGAAGGGAAATAAATGTCCGGGGCAGACCAGCACGGGGCGAGCGAGTGCAGGATAGGCGTCCAGGCAAAAAACCGGTCTGGACGCCCGCAAACAGGTATAAGCACAAGCCAAAGAACAGTGTACGGAGAAAAAGTGTCCAACCGCTTATATATTCCTTTTATTTACACCCTGTTTTGTCTCCTTCACCTATGTGGGTAACTAGGGTTTGTCTGGCCGCTCTGGACACTTGCGCTTGCCATCTGCGTTTGCGGGTGTTTTTGCTGGACACTTGCTGGCCGTTTTCCGGGCCTTCCGCTGCGCGGAGGGGCTTCGCCACAGGGTTTTCGGGCATGTGTCCAGCTGGATACTTTTTCACCTTGACACCTGCGACTCGACATGATATTATCATAACAGCAAAATAAATCTAGCGAGGAGGATTCATGAAACACCCAGATGAGTTGTTCGCCCCGCCCGAGCCGCGTAAGAATCGGCCGAGGCGCGTGAAGCCCGGACCGAAGAAGAAGCCCGGCAGGAAGCGCATCGCTGACCAACCGACCATTCACTGCGTGACTCTTGACAAATGGCTGATCGAGAGGCGTAACATGCTCCTACAAAACGAATCGTTGAGCCAAACGCTGAACCGTTTACTGAGAAAGGAGATCGAGGGTGTATCCACAGGTAACAGCCGGTAGAGTGCTGAGAGGCAGCATCGAAAATACGTATCCAGCACAAGTGCTGAACAAGTGGCTGCTCGCTTTGGGCGAGTTTGACACCTTGAACCCGCACCAGGCAGCAGAGCGGTGGCGCATGCCGTTAAAGAACACGCTTGAACGGTTGCACGCTATGGTCGGCGGCCCACTTGAGATCGTGCCAGGGTGCGTAGAAGTCTACCGCAAAAACGTGTGGATCAACCCAAACACGCCCCCGCTGCAACCTGGGAAAGAGACGTGGGAAAAGACACGGGCAGACCGGTTGAACCTGATTCCCAAAGAAGGCGCAACCGTGCGGGCGCTTGCCGACCTGTGGCAAATCTCGCACATCTCTGCCAAACGTGTTGTCGAACGGTTTCGCGATGCCGGTTTGATCCAGCACATCAAGGTTGGAACAAAACATCTGTGGAGGAGAGCAGAGAAGTGGACACCAAAGAAATGAGCGAGACCACGAATCATACGCCCGGACCGTGGGCCGTCGAACCGAGGAAGGACGGCAGGGGCTACTGGATAGATAGTTTGAGTGATGGGACTATCTGTCAAGTCATGCACGATGAGAAGGCATACGCTGATGCGCGGCTCATCGCCGCCGCTCCGGAGCTGCTGGAGGCGCTACGGATGCTCTTGAACGTAACTCCGGCAGAGCCACCCGCAGCAGGCAAGCTCATCGGAGCGGAACGAAGGCACTACGACGCGATCATGGCGGCGAAGGCGGCGATAAGGAAGGCGGAGGGAATAGGATGCACGAAGGCAGAACCATCACGAACATTGACGATCTACGACCCCCAGAAGGATTGAAACCGGCAGGGGTAAAACAGAAACAACCGGCGGAATCGAAAGGCGCGAAGGATTATAAAGCCGCGCAGACGCTTGTCATCGCCTGGCCCAATCCGCTCGCCTCCATCGCTGGCGAGATGCTTGAACTGGTGCCGGAGGGCGGGTGGAGGATTTGCACGAACAAGTTCAAGAGCAACCTCGACGCGGCCCTCGGCCGGTCGAGCGAGTCGGGCGCGTATCGGATCGCTTGCAACCGGCTGGCGATTCCCGACATCTCTCAGTGCGAGTTTCCCACCCTGTACTGGGGCCGGGAAGGTGTGAACAACTGGGACATCGAGTGGTGTCCCTTCGAGCCTGCCCCGCACGAAATCATCATGGCAGACGGCATCCTCGACGTAATAAAGGGCGAGGTGAGGCCGGCACCGCAGGTCATTTACGGTCCGCGCATCACCTTGCCCTGGAACCTTTACGCCGACATGCCTGAACCTGATCCGGCTGAGTTCCTCGGCATCCTTGAATACGCCATGCCTGACCCCGAGATCAGGCGCCACTTTCAAGAGCTTATGGGTTCCATCCTCCAACCGCATGTCCCCCTTCGAGGACAGATTACCTTGTGGGGTGTGCCGCATTCAGGGAAAACCACCATCGCAACCGCCATCTGCTGCGCTCCGGCCGGTGCCATGGGCTTCAGCGCAGCGCAGGAAGCAGAACTGGTACGAGACAAGTGGGCCTCCATCTTGCTCCTCAACCGCTTCGTAAACCTCTCCGATGATTCCCCAAGAGCGACACGCTGGATGTCCTTCCTGAAAAGATACACGGCTGGCAGCCTCCTGGTCGAAGGCAAAGGGTATAAGCCGGTGACGGTGGTGCCGAGCGCGAAACTGGTTTCGACCTGCAACGAGATACAAGAGCTAAGGGATGCGAGCGGTGCCGCAGGTATGCGCCTGTTCGCGTTTCGGTTTGATAAAGCCCGAGTCAGAACCAAAGACGTGAATCAGGACAGATACATGAATGCGCGGTATTGGGCAACACACGTTCGACGCCAAGCCATTCTTGGCTGGTTGATCGAAGGGTTGCAACGGCTACACACACGCGGCCATTACGATCCGCCGCCGCAATGGGAAGATGATCGCAAGGCAGCGGTCGCGCATTCCGACCCTGCCCTCCAGTCCCTCTCCGATTCGCTGGAAGCCGACAAAGAGTCCTTCGTTCCAACTGCCTCGATTCGTCCCCTCCTGCCTCCAGGCACAACCGACGCTGTGCTGTCTCAGTATATGCGCCAACTGTTCCCTGCCGCCGAGCGTGTCAAGAAGCAGATCGACCGGGCACGGGCATGGGGATATAAGGGGGTTCGATTGGTATGAAAGTGCTGGTGGGTTGCGAGTTCAGTGGCGTCGTTCGCGATGGCAGAACAGTGGGGAAAATATGAGCATCTACGATTGGCTCTTTGAATGCAAACCAAGTGGTTGGATTCCTCAAACGGGCGGTGCAACCGTCACGAAGAAAGCGGTGTGGTGGAAGCCTGGAAAGAAGATACACAGAGTCACGCCGACACCGCTGACCGGCTGCACCCAACTTGCTTTCCCGCCTGAGACACAGATCGCCGAAGGGCATTGCGCCGTGTGTTGGCTGGGAATCGACGTCGATCTCGACAACCCGCTCACGCTCGATCAACTCTACCGTCTGCAAGAACTGGGCTGCTCAATCCGCTCCAGCACTGGCGGCACAGGTGTCCATCTGATCTGGCGACTCGCTGAACCGGTCCTGTGCAATTATTCACAAAGTAATCAGCTCGTTAAGCAGCTGCTTAAACGTCTCCGCGAACAGGTCGAAGAGATCGTTCCCGTATGCTCCGCTGACCGGCGCATGTTCTGGCTGTGTGGTGGCAAGAATCAGTTCCTGCACCAGACCGACAACATGCTTTCCACCCACTACAACGCGATACCGGCACAGCCTCCTATTGTTGAAGCATACGTTGCCGACCTGCCTATTCAGCCCAGTGTGCAGCAGTGGGTGGACGGAATGGTGGCAGACAAAGTGTTGCGTGGCACCGTGGGCAAGCACAACCGAGTGCATCTTGGAACGATTGTGCCGTGGCTTCGGGCACAGGGCGAGATCATCGACACCCGTTCTGGCCTGTCTTCGGAATGGCATGTGAACGGGCACCTGGACGTGTATCCTGACCGGCTCACGCTCTACTCCTACGCCGATTCCGGGATCATCTGGTCCTGGACTGACGCCGACGCGATCCTCGCAAATTTCTAAATATTATCTTGACATCATCTTGCAAGCGTGCTAATATTGTCGTAACAGTTCCTTGACAAGTGAATCGTAAATGTTCGGGGGAAGAAGTTGGTGCCTCCTACGCTCTGCAAAAGCGTAAGTGGGTGGTTCAAGTCCACCGGACCAGGTAGGCTGTGCAGGTTCGATTCCTGCTCCCCCACTGAGGTGTCCGAGGCGGGGCAAACATGCCGGTTACCTGACAGTAGCGAAGCACCCGTGTCAGCGGGCTGTAGACCTCGGCTGCCTGTAAATTTGATCTGAAATAAAATCGAAGGAGAAAGGTATGAAACTTGAAGTGTTTCAGGAGTGTCCACCAAAATCAACGGTGTATCTGAGGCTGACGCAGGATGAGTCTGGAGCGGTCGTACTCCAAGCCGTGGACCGTGACGGCAAGAGAGTCCGAGATGGAAACATCCTGACCCTGTGCTCGGATGGAACGATTGTGAGGCATGTCGGAGTGGCCCGAGAACTGGAGTTCAGCCTCGATGATGCTGGCAGAGTGGTATTCAGATGAAAGGAGGATTATAGGATGAATATGGAAATAAATAAATGCTACAATGAAAACTGCCTTGATACTATGTCTAAAATGCCCGATGGTTTTATTGACCTGACAGTTACCAGCCCGCCGTATGATAATTTACGAACATACAACGGATATAGTTTTGACTTTGAGGCTGTGGCGAAAGAATTGTATCGGGTAACTAAGCAAGGTGGTGTGGTGGTTTGGATAGTTGGAGATGCGACAATTAAAGGAAGCGAAACTGGAACATCTTTCAAACAAGCACTTTACTTCAAAGAAATTGGGTTTAATCTGCATGATACAATGATATGGGAAAAAACAGGACAGGGTGCGGTTGGAAGTAACTATTGTTATTGGCAAAACTTTGAATACATGTTTGTTTTTAGTAAAGGTAAACCCAAATCTTTTAATCCAATTTGCGACAGGGAAAACAAAATTATAGGTAAACAAACAACAAGCGGGGGAAGAAACAAGCAAGGTATATCAACTTATAAAAGGGAAATTATATCAAAACCGCTTGGTAGAAGATTTAATAATTGGAGAATAAATCAAGAAACAAAACAAGAACACACAGCACCATTCCCAGAAAAACTAGCAGAAGACCACATCCTCTCTTGGAGCAACGAAGGTGATGTAATTTTAGACCCAATGGCAGGAAGTGGAACAACTCTTAAAATGGCAAAG
>Ga0116185_1001235_pt1 | contig 26229 bp, 37 predicted proteins | sample AD_JPNNA7_MetaG_FD_89754 | JGI IMG/M metagenome (GOLD analysis project Ga0116185, IMG submission 89754) | Active sludge microbial communities of municipal wastewater-treating anaerobic digesters from Japan - AD_JPNNA7_MetaG | ecosystem: Engineered > Bioreactor > Anaerobic > Digestate | place...
AAAAAAAAAAAAAAAAAAAAAAAAAAAAAAAAAAAAAAAATAAAAATCATTGTTTTTTTAATTTTATTTATAGAGAATTAGAAATAAAATTCAAAATAAACAAATAAATTATTTTTAGAAAAATTTTTTTATTTGAGAGTTTATTTATAAGGAAAAGAATTTTACTCATAGAGAAAAAAAGAAGTGGTTTTCTTAAAAAAATCAGAAAACCACTCCTTAAAAAAATTTTAAATTAAGATTAAAATTCTTTTTATATTTTCATAAATATTAATTGGAGTATCATTTCTTTTAGAAAAATAGGGTGAAACAAATAAGTTTTCATCGTTATCATTATATTTAAATAATTTTATCATATTATATTCATCTTGTTGAAATATAATTTTTTTAAAATTTGTTTTATTAGAATATATATTATTTAGATTACTTAAAAGATAACTAGGTCGATTCTCATCAATATTTTTAATCATATTCTCATTTAACATACCGATATTTAAAATCGAGTATTTTTTTAATTTTTGATATTCATTATTATTTTTAAGGAGTACATTTCGCCAGGTTTCCGCCGCGGTTTTACTTTTATAAAGATCCATAAAAGGAAATTCCCCGCTAATTAACATCATATATTTATTGGAATTATTTAACATACTGATGACTACATCCCAGATTTTTGCAGTTCCAGATTTGCAAACATTATAAGTTAAATTATCCTCGAAAATGAAATTTAAAACTTTTTTATTTTCTATTTCATTTTTTATCTCATCTGGAATAATAATGTTTGTTTTATGTACAGTAGTTTTTCTCTCTGAAATTTCTGGGAGATCTATATTACTTAAAGTATAATTTTTTTCAGGATAAATAGATAATTTTATTCCTGAATAAAATTCTTTCCTAATATTTAGAGAATATAAATTAATTAAATTTTCAATAACTGTTTTTTTATCAAATAGGATTAGAGTTTCGTCCTCAATTAGTTTTTTCAGATATTTAAAACTAAATATTGGAGATATATCTTTTAGAATTAATTCTTCTTTTTTTAGTCTACTATTAAAAGATAAAAATATAGATGTAACAATTGAAGAACTATCTTGAAAATATAAATAATTATAATTTTGATTTTTTAATTTTTCTTCATAAATACTAATTAATAGAATGTCATCAATACCTAAGCTTTTTATAGAATTTCCATTTTTAGTTATACTTATAACTACATCATCCTCTAATAGTGCTATTTTTTCTGTATCTTTTAATAAATGTTGATTATAGTTTATGAATTGTCTAAGACAATCATTTAGATCAAACTTTTCATTTTTTATAATTAAACAATTTTTTCTAATAAATTCTAAATCTTCTTTAGATAGATCTTTATAAAATTCATCATAGTTCATAGTTCCAGAAAAAATAAATCTTAAATCAGTTTTTTCATAAACCTTTCTAATAAACTTTAAATTTTCTTTTTTGAATTTATTTGCATCTGTTGGGATTAGAACAATCATTTTACTTAGTATTCTCCTTTTTACCAAGAATGAAATTTCTCTTTATATTTTTCAAATATTTCATAAACATTCATATTTTTTAAGATTTCTTCATTTTCTCTTAATTTATTTTTTACATCATTATTATATTGTTTTTGATAAAGTTTATTACACAAAGAGCCAATTGCTCCACCTAAATGTATAATCAATCTTTCATCTTTTGGAGATTCGATTATAGAAACATAATCTATTGGTCCCTTTTCTTTTTTAATAACGCTCCATGTTCCTGTGTCATGTCTTTTATCAACGTTAAATGTTTGATCAAAATTATAAAAATTCCATTTTAATTTTTCAAGCATAGGAAAAGTCATAAACCATAAACCAGAAGACCCTCCCATATTACAAAAATGAAGTTTATATTCTCTATTATTAAAATTATTTCTTAGAATCTTGGATTTATTTAAATCCAAATATCTTTGAGAAACACCACTCGGATATTTTACAATAAAGTGTGTGTCTTTATTATAATAAAAAACGGTATCTGCCGCAGATATAAAATAAGAATCCCAATTAGGACCAAAAATGAAATCATTGTCAACTAACATATAATAAGTCATAAAGTCTTTATCTAATTTTTTATAATCTCTTACTTGTTTTTGAATTTTCATCATATCCAACCATCTTTGAAATACTACCGATTTTCCAAAACAATTAAATAAAGTATTTTTTGTGTCGTATGAATAGTATTGTATTTTGCCTTCTTTTAATAATTGTTGAAATATTTTAAATCTATCAGTATCTAAATCTGATTTATTATCAAAAACATAAATATGAATTTCATTAAATAATTTAGAATTTTCCCATAAAGATTCAATACATTTTTGAGTTAGAATTAATCTATCTCTACAAGGTATAATTACATATAAACGTCTTTTTATCATCTTATTTAATTCCTTCAAAAAAACGATATATTTTCATATAATTTAATTCTAAAATTGTTTGATTTTTTTCTATTTGTAAACGAAATAAATTATAGATATTTGAAATTTTTAAAAAGGATATTTATTATGATTTTGAATAATCCAACTGTAACAAAGATTTTAAATAAGCAATCTAAGACAAAAATGGTATCGGATGCCTTAAAAAATGATTATAAGAGATTTGGATTTACTAAAAATTATTTGACCAAAAAATTTGAAAATATAGAAGAGCTTAAAAAATATGCTCCCGGATCAGTTTTATGTGAAGTTATTAGGCCATCTATTTTTCAATTTTCTAGATTTAAATTTGATTTTAATCCAGGGGAAATATATGTAATGCCTTTAGATTTTTATACCAGAACATTTCATTCTGGCCAATATTTTTGTTTAAAACCATATAAGAAAAAATTTTGTGAATATTTTAAAAGATATTCTGGCGAAAATATTAATGGTAAAAAACTTTTAATTTGGAGAGTTGGGGGACTGGGTGATTTAATGTTCTCCCAACCTCTAGTTCAATATTTAAAAGAAAAATATCCCAATTCACATATTACCTACGCTACCTCTCCAGAAAATATGTCTTTATTTAATTATTGGGCTGATGGATTAGTAGATAGAATTATTAGTATTCCTTTCAGATATGAGGAATTAGATGAGCATGATTTTCATTTAAGTTTTGAAGGATCAATTGAAAGATGTAAAGAGGCAGAAAAAATTAACTGTTATGATATATTTAAAAAAGTTGCAAACTTAGAATTTGATATTAAAAAATATCATCCTAAATTGTTTCCAAAAATTGATGATGTAAAGAAGTTTAGTGAATTAGTTCCTAAAAACACAATTTTATTACAAGTTAGAGCTTCATCTCCTACTAGAATGATGAAAACAACCAATTGGGTTCTTTTAATTAAAAAATTATTAGAAATAGGATTTAAAGTTGGATTTATTGATTCTTCAGATAATTATAAAATGTACGATGCGTTTAATAAATTGTATGATTTTGAAGAAACAGATGTTATTAATTTTGCAAAATATTCAAATAATATAAATGATGGAATTTCTATTTTATCAAACTGCAAAGCGTTGATTGGAATAGATAGTTCATTTACACATTTTGCCCCAGCGTTAGGAATCCCAACCGTGGGTGTTTATGGTCCGTTTTTAGGTGATTTGAGAATGCGTTATTATAATAATTCTCAATGGGTAGATAGTATAGATTTTAAGGGATGTGGATTATATCCATGTTTTTTTCATCAAAGTGAAGTAAATAAATGTCCATATTTTGTTAAGAAAGAACCGGTGGGGTGTTTATCAAGTATTTCCGAAGATGAAATTATAAAAAAATTAAAAATGGTATTAAATTATGAATAAAGAATTTAGAATATACTTAGAAAAATTAAAAATAGAAATAGGTGATTTTTTAAGAATATGTGAAACATGTAATAATAGATATGGATTACTTAAAGCTAGAAAATCATCAATTAAATTAAGGAATATGTTAAAAGAATTTAGAAAAATAATATTAGAAAAAGAAAAAAAAATAAATGAAAAAGTTAAAGAAAATAATGAAAAAATACAAAGTGAATTTTTTGATAATTTTAATGAATAAAATTAAATTAAAAAAAGGATGATTACATTATGAAAGAAATAGTTTTATATACAACTGGACTGGATTCATATTTGACTGACTATTTTATGAAAAAAGATCCTAGATATAATCAAAGGGATATTACTAAGGTATATTTTGATTTAGACTCTAAATATTCTTATTATGAAGTTTTATTTTTAAATAAAAACTATAAAGATATTACTATCTATAATGATTGTGAATATATTACTCTAAAAAATATTGAACAAGAAAATAATTTTATTCCTAACAGAAATATGATGTTATGCACATTGGCCCAATCTATATATGATGCAGATATTATTTATTTAAATGGAGTGAAATGTGATCGTGTAAGTGATAATAATTATATTTTTAGAAGATCTTTATCTAGAACACTTTCAATTTCAGCAGATAAAGAGGTATCTATTAGAAGTATTTTAGGTACTAAAGAGAAGGCCACTTGGTGTCGTTTATATGCCGAAGATAATAATAACGATTTACAAAAAAGACTTAATTTGGCTACAGAGACTTATTCTTGTTTTAAAGAGTTTGATATTGATTCTCATATTGAACTCCCCAACACTTTAATTACAGCGTTTGAGCAAGATAATTATAATAATTATAAGGAACTTAAAGATATTAAATTTCCCGGATGTTTAAATTGTGATGCCTGTTTTAGGAAAGTTTGTGCATTAACAGGCGCGAATATTTATATTGATATTATTGATCCTAGTAAATTTAAGGAAAAATTTATACCTCTAATTAATAATAAACATTTTCAAAAAATTTATCCTGCCCGTACAAGTTCTATTAAAAAATATATCAATTTTATTGACTCTGATTGGGAAGATGAATAATATGAATCCGTGGAAAGAGTTTCAAATTTGGTTAACCTCAAATAATAATTTGGAATTATCTCCAGAAATTTATAAAATCGTTAATTCTAGAAATGCCTTACTTATGTTTTGTTATCTTGATGATGTTACGATATATTTGAACAATAAATTTAATAAATTTGAAATAATGAAGTTTACTCAAAGAGAATTATTTTCTTTTCTAAAACATATATGTATAACAAAAAATATTGGAATAAAAAAACTTAGTTTTATTAAGCATCATAAGAAAGATAAAATAATTTCTGAAATTCAAACTAAGTTACCTTATTTAAAGAAGGAGGAAGTTAAACTTTTTTTAGAGAAAATTAAAGGAACTAATGATGAGGAGGAAATATTAGAATCTTTAAATCTAAAAAAAATAGAAAAGAAAAGATTAACAAAAAAACAAATAAAAGAAATTAATGAAAATTTAATAAAAAATAAAGAAGATATTACTACCTGGGATGAATGGATAAAACACTTTAATTAAAAAAAGGAAACTTATCATGTCAAACAAAAAGTATTATCTCACTGACAACGAAGATCTTTATGATATTTTGGGCGATGATTATATTGAAGAAGAATATGATGAGAGTGATGACTGCGATGAGGATGATTATATTGAAGAAGAATATGATGAGAGTGACGATTATGATGATGACGATGAAGAAGAAGAGAACGAAGAATAAAATTATTTAGATAATAAGTTTTAAAGTTTTGTTTTTATAAGGGGTCAGTTAAATAAAAATTTAGCTGGCCCCTTATTTTTGTCTAATTATATATATTAAATATTGAAAGTTGTGTGTTATAATTATTTTTTTCAGAAAGGAATTAGAAATGCAAAGAATAGTTTATAAATTTAATGTATTTTTTTATTCTCCGATTATAACTAGAATATATCTTAGGTGTTTTGCTTTTTTATTGATTTTTTATTTTATGATAAAAAAATGTTTAAAAGCTATTTATATTTCATTTAAGGATAATAAAAATAATATTATCCAAATATGGAATAAGGAAACAATTATTTCTTTTCCAACTTACAAAGACTATATAAAAAATATTTTATATTTAAAATATCTCAAACGTAATGAATCAATTGATTTTCTTAAAATTGAAAAAATTAGTAATCGTTTTTGTTTAATTAATTATAAGAATATAAATAAAAAATAGGGAGAAATAATTTAAAAATGACCTTAAAAAAAGTTAATTATGATGACGATGAATATTATTTTAATAATGATTTAAATGAAACATTGAAAGTACCTTCAAGAGAAAAAAGTAATCTGTATAATAAATATCACATTTTTTCAATAAATGCTGATGACATGATTGATTTGGAAGAAGATTTAGAAGAAGAATATAAATATAATAAACATGTTGTAATTAAAAAGAAAATGAGAAAACATTGGGATTATTAATCTAAAAAAGAGGTTAATGCTATGTCATGAAAGTCAAAAAGATTGTAGATAGAAAAAAACTAGCGTATAATCATTGTCAAATTAGAGCATTAGAAAGATATGGATTGATTCTAACTAAAACTATATACAGAGAGATGGTCAGACAAATTAAAGAAAATACTTCTAGGAGGATAAAACAAATTTCTAATATTAGATCAATTCATGCAGTAAAATATAATTCAAAAATATTTTATGTGATTTATCATAAAAAAATTAATGGTTTGGTTACTTTTTTACCACAAACAATACGAGAAGAACCAAATAATACAGAAGTTTGTTATAGTTTTATTATAAATTAAGAAAGGAATATAATAAATGAGAGTTGTAATGGAAAAAATCTCAGATTGCAAGGAATGTCCTTATAATCAAATTCAATTTAATATTAATTATTCTCCTATAAATATTTGTAAAAAGTTTAAATCTAACAAAAAAGAAAATACTGATGGAAAAGAAATAAAAAACACCGATTTAAAAAATAGAAAAATTCCTAGATGGTGTCCTTTAATTAGTATTCATAAAGACGATAGACTAATTATTATTCCATACAATCTTTTTGGAAAAAAATCTCAATTTATTGATAAGGTTCAATACGATCCGGAGAATTATTAAATGAAATTTACAATTGAAGAAGTTGCAAAACTAGTTCATGAAATAAATAAATTGTATTGTGCTCATATAGGTGATTACAGTCTATCAAATTGGAAAGATAGTCCTAGTTGGCAAAAAGAATCTATAATTTCTGGCATTAAAAATATTATTCAAAACCCTAATCAAACACCAGAAGAATCTCATAATAAATGGTTAAAATATAAGGAAGAAGAGGGTTGGAAATATGGAAAAGTAAAAGATTCAATTCTGAAAACTCATCCATGTTTTCTTCCATATAATGATTTACCTGAACAACAAAAACTTAAAGATATTATTTTTATTTCTATGGTAAAAATATTTTTACCATATATTATTCAATAAAAAAATAAATAAAAAATAAAGGGCTCCATTTTTTGGGGATAATAAAGATGTTTTATTTATTTAACACCCCTTTATTTTTTATTTTTTAAAAGGAGGAATGTAAAATGTCAGAATTTAATTGTGTCAGTCATCATTATGCCTGTGATTGCAGAGAGGCTTATTTTAAAAGATTAGAGGAAGAAAATAGGATATTAAAAAAAGATAATAACCCTAAAAAAATATATACTTCTGATGGATTTGAAATTAGGATAGGTATGAAAATTTTAAGTAGTGAGGATTATAAAAAATCAGATGTATTATCTAATTCATTTGATTTAATATATTATGAGATTAATTATATTCACCCTTTATCTCCTATAATTTTAACCTCTAATTATATTAATAATACTTTTAGACATAAAATCTTTAATTATTATTTTGAATTAGAAAGAAATTGGTATTATGTAAAAAATTGTTTTCATGATAAAAATAATTTAAAAGAATTTATTTTGGAGAATTAATTAATATGCTAGAATTGGAGAATAAGTTAATGGAGATGATTATTTATTTTATATATTTGATTATATTATGTGTTTTATCATTATTATGCGGATTTTTTTGTGGAAAAGCAGAAGGTATGAGAGAAATGGAAGATTTGTTATATAAACAAAATGAAGAAATTGACAAAATATTTGATGAACTTCCAAAATCTAATCCTCGTTCTAGTGGAACAATAAAGATTAAATTAAATAAAATAGAAAAAAATTCATCTAATTTTTTGGATGATTAATAACCTCTAAAAAATTAAAAAGGATAAATCTGATGAATGATGATTACGCAAAAACATGGAGTAAAGGTGATGTAGATTTCTATATTTATAAACATAGATTTGGACATTATTGCGGATATTGCCGTTTTAAAATTGGTGATATGGATATAGCAGGAAGTGATGAAATTTTATCACATATTCCTGTATATGGGGGTATAACATATACGGAGAAGACTAATGACGGAATAACATTTGGATTTTTAGGAGATGAGAATGATCCAAATTGTTTAAATATGGATTGGTTGACTAAAGAGTGTGAAAAGATGGCCGTTGCTTTAAGAGTGGCTGAAACATATAATCATATGTATAAAAGAGCTATCAATGGTGGAGATAAGATAAAAAATAATATTATTAAAGAATATCAAAGATCTGTAGAAAAAGCATTTTTAAATTTAGAACTTAAAAATGATGATTTAGTAAAAATAAAAAGGTCAAAAATAATTGAATATATTGAATGTACTCCAGGTTCTTGGGAAAAGATACCTATATATAAAAAAGATTTATTGAATTTCAAAAGAATTGATATTTACACTGTGGTTGAAAATTCTGTAATGGATTTGATTTGTAGAGTTGATCATACTAATATTAATGATAATGCTCAACTTTTAAGTAAATCAAAAGATATGTATAATTTTTTATATTCTCTTTATAAAGATTTTGAAGTAACAATTACATTTTTTTCAGAATTTAAGAAAAAATTAGAAAATTTTATTTCTGAAATAAAAGATAAAAAGAGTGAGTTAAAATTAACTCCTGGAAGTTGGGGGTGGGTGTATCGAGAATGTAAATATTGTAAAGTACGTTCCTTTGTTGATAACGTTATGATGGATACGTTAATTTGTAAAGCCCCCAATAAAGATGAAAAACATAAGTCAAATATGCGTATATTAGGAGCATCAAAAAAGATGTTTGAATTTTTGATTTATTTAAATAATAAAACAACATCATCTGAAATACAAAAAGATGAATTAATTAAATTACTTAGTGAAATTTAAAAAAGGATTAATATGAATAAGCAAAAATCATTAGAGATTGGAGTATGGAAAACAAAAATTAGAAATCTTAGGTTGGATATTAATGATTGTTTAAAAATGCCTATTAAATCTAATAAATTAATTTCTTTAATGGATCAATATGCAGACGCTAATGAAAAAATAATATTTTTGTTAGAAGAAGAATATAAAAAACATCAATAGAAAGATTCCTATTAAATGAAAAATAAAAACCTAACAAACTATAATTTTATTTATTTTAAACTGAGAGTATCTTACTGGATGGACTTTTTTGGATTAAAAGATTGGGAATGTGCTTTTAAATTTAAAGATAACTCAGATTATCGAGCAATGGTTCATTTTAATTATAATACACGACGTTGTACTTTTACGTTATGTCCTACAATAAATGAACCTGAAAAAATTAATGTAAATCAATATATAGATAAATGCGCCTTTCATGAAGTTTGTCATCTTCTTCTTTCAGAATATGAATCTTTGATTAATAGTAGATGTGTTACAGATGAACAAATAAAAACTTCTAATGAAAAACTTATTACCCTATTAGAAAATGTTTTATGGAAGAATGTTAATCCATTTTAGATTAAATTAAATTTAGAATTACTCTTTTTGTATTATTGAGGTAAAAAAATGGACATTCCATTAGTTTTAATTATTATTATATTTTTAGGAATATTTATGTATAAATATAATGGTGTAATAATGAAATGATCATAAAACTTGCAAACATAAAAAAGAATTTGATCGAGAATGGTGACGTTGAGTTAGAAAAAAATTTAGAATTAATTATTTGGTTTATTAAAAAAATACAAAGTAAATTTCATTTAGAATTTAATAATGTATATACCATTGAGGATGCTTTTATGGATGGAATTCTAGCTTATTATGAGGCTAAAAAAAATTATAATCCAGAAAAAGCAAAATTTTCAACCTATTTATTTTATTATGTATGGAATAAAGTATTTAGAGGTTATAAGAAAAGTTCAATAGTCAGTGTACCAATTATTAATAAAAATCCATATATTGTAAATAAATATAATATTATTAGTTTTGAAAATATGTTGAATTATTCTGATGACCCTTATAATAATGAAATGGTTGCCTGGGAAGATTTAAAAAAGTTGGCTGATTATAATTGTAAACAAGAAATGGAGGATAATTTCTTTCTAAAGGAAATAAGTAATATTATTGAACATAGTTTATGTGTGTTAACTCCTATACAAAAACAAATATTTTGTTCTTATTTTGGATTTAACACTAAAAAACAATCCCCAACAACAATAGGAAAAAGATTAAAAATCTCAAAACAGGCAGTCTTTTATTCATTGGAAACCTCTATAAAAAAAATAAAAAAATATATTAAATTAGAATTTCCTAGTTTATTTTGAATTAATCTAAAAAAACATTAAGGAAAATACAATGTATTTTAGAAAAATTAAAGGAATCAATAATGAAGAGGCTACTGTTTGGATAAAAGAAGATAGTCATAAATTTCTAAAATCAAATAACTATAATTACTTATTTAAATATCAAGATGGAAACTTTTTTCGTTGGGGAATAAATCAAGATGATGATCCAGATTATTCCCCCTTTGGCCCAGAAATTTTTGATATGGAAATAAGTACAATCTGTCATGGAATAGGATCTCCCTGTAAACATTGTTATAAAAGTAATACACCTATTGGAAAAAATATGAGTTTTGAAACATTTAAAAAAATCTTTCATAAGCTTCCTATTACATTAACACAGATTGCTTTTGGAATTGGGGATATTGATTCAAATCCAGACATGTTTAACATTTTTAATTATTGTGTTAATAATAATTATAATGTGGTTATTCCTAACGTTACAATAAATGGCGTGGGATTAACAAAAGAGATTGCCTGCGATTTTTCAAAAATATTGGGTGCAATTGCAGTAAGTCGTTATAATAATGGTGATATATGTTATGATGCAGTTCAACTTCTTACAGATAAAAAAATGAAGCAAGTTAATATTCATATGTTAATTTCTAAAGAAACATATGAGGATTGTTTTAAAGTAATTAAAGATTCTAAAAATGATTCAAGATTAAAAGATCTAAATGCAATTGTCTTTCTTTTATTAAAACCAAAAGGATCTCGAAATAATTATAATAGTGTTTCATTTGAAGAATATCGTAAACTGGTAGAATTTGCATTTGAAAATGGTACTAAAATTGGGTTTGATTCTTGCGGTGCACCTTTCTTTATGAAAACTATTCATAATTTTGAAAATGACGTTTATAAGAAATATTTAAATTTTGCAGAATGTTGTGAATCAAATCTTTTTTCATCTTATTGTAATTGTGAAGGTATATATTATCCATGTTCCTTTTCAGAAAATATTAAAGAATGGAAAGGGATTAATTTATTAAATATTAATAATTTTTTGGAAGAAGTTTGGAATAATGAAATTACAAAATATTTTCGTAATAAATTAGTGAATCAAAAACATTCAATTAAAACATGTAGAATTTGTCCTGTGTATCCACAAATTTATCACAACGAAATTTTTTAAATATAGAGCACCTGTAGCTCAGTTGGCTAGAGCAATCGTCTTGTAAGCGATAGGTCATGGGTTCAAACCCCATCGGGTGCTTAAATTTAAATTTATATTAAAAAAGGAAATTAAAAATGAAAGTTCGTAACGGGTTTGTTTCAAATTCAAGTTCTTTGAGTTTTACATGTGATATATGTAATACAGTAGAAAGTGGATGGGATTTAAGTATTTTAGATATTAACATGATTTATTGTGAAAACGATCATTTAATTTGTTATGAACATTTGAACCATGAAATTCAAACGAAACTTTCTAATTTATATATTTGGTCTGGGAAGAGTACAGAAAATAATAATGAGTATGATTATAAAAATGATCCCGACTTTATACTTGATGATTATCAAGGATTGAAAATTTCAAGTAAGAATTGTCCATTATGTACATTGGATAAACCATATATTTCAGAAAGTACTTTATTTAAGTATTTGGTTATTTCTAATAAATACGATATTAATAAATTAAAAGAAAAATTTTGTAATGATTATACTAGTCTAAAACAATTAGAAGAAGATTATAAAAAAATTAAAGAAAATAAATGATTATATATATTAAAACTTGAATTAATTTAAAATACTGCACCCGTAGCTCAAGTGGTTAGAGCGCATGCCTTATAAGCGTGAGGTTGTTGGTTCAACTCCAACCGGGTGCATTTTTTATTTTTTAAAAAAATAAGGAGTAATATTATGTCTAGTTCAACTTTTCTTGTTATAAACATCGCAAATGTTGGGAAAGAAAATAAAAAATTGATTAATGTATTTAACGAAAAAGTAGAATCAAAAATTCTTAATTTTTTAAATGATGTTAATTATTTTGAAAATTTTCTAATTACTGAGGAGGAATTTATTAATGGATTTATTAATCCTATGAAAGAAGAATTAGAAGAACTAGATCTAAATAAGAATTCTAATGTCATTATTAAAATTCATGATTTTGATATGGGTGGGGATGTTATCGAATATTCTATTGGAAAAAAATATAACTATTTGGAAGATGATATTTTTATTTCTATTAATGAGGAAGAGTTTTGAAAAAGGAGAATATATAATAATGGGCGATCATAATGGGGCAGTTATAATTAATTTTAAGGAATTTGATTGTAGAACAAGTGATCCACTTATCGTTAAAAAGTGGTTTAGAGAAAACTTACCTTTAGTTGCCACAGAAACAGCAAATGAAATAATGAATTTAAAAGAATTAAGCAAAGCTGAGCAAAAATTTAATATTGATAAATTTTATGATAAGAAACTTAGATTTAATGATACAAAACATAAAGGTCTTTATGTTTTATTTTGGGGTAAAACCATATATTTATTTTATCCAAAACAGATTCAAGGTAATCAAATAGTATGTAATTTGATTCCAATGAATCCTAAAAGAGATAAAGCTTCCTATAATGAAATTTTTCCAAGAAACTTTAAAATGAACATGTTGTTGGTTCATATTAAGCAAAATATAAATTATATGAATACAAAATTTTGGACAAAATGGTTTCAAACAAATAGAGAATTTATCAAATCTAGTACAATCTTTATAGATGATGAATTTATGAATTCCTTAATTAATGATTTTAAAAATAAAGAATGGGATCTTATTGGAAATTCATTTGCCCAAGATGCAAAAGAGAAGGATACGGGTGTTTATATTCTTTTTAGAAATGATTATGTGGCAATATTTAAAAGTGATGTTTATCCCTCTTCTTTTTATGAATTTTACGAATATACTAAAGAAGATTATCCAAATTACAAATATCAGGTTTCTGATAGTGTGGCAATAAGCAATAATTATTCTTTTTAAAAAAAAGAAAGAACAGTCTATTGAACAATTTAAATGATTTAAATCATAAATTTAAAACATTATCTTTTTTTAAATCCTTATTGAATCTTTATATGTTTATTTTTTATAATGATGATAATTTTGAGAATTTTCTTTGGATTAAAATTGAGGATATTATAGATTATTTAAATATAAAAATTTCAGATATTGAAAAAGAAATGAATAAATTGAAATCTAAAAATTTAACAGATGTAGATAATATTAATTTGGAAGTTGATAAAGATGACAAAGAATCCTCTGATAACGATTCTTCCTTACGGTTCTATAACGGAATTACTCCAATTGCGAAACTCAATGTAAAAATCAAAAATGACGTTGATATAAATAATGATAAGAACATATTATCTACATTAGATGAGAAACTTCAACTTTTAAAAAATATTATAAAAAATAATGATAAATTTATAGAAACATTCGAAAATAAAAAATATTTAAATAATAGTTTGAAAATTATAAATAAAGAAATGCTAAATGAAATTAAAAAAGTGGAAAATAAAATACAAGAACTTATAAACATGATGTAAAAATAAGGAGCTTTTCATCGTGAATAACTCAGATGAAAAAATCAGGAAATTGGAGAAAAAAATTGAATATTTAGAAGAGGTGTGTAGTTCTTTTAAATTTTTATGCCAAGAAGCTTTAAAACCTGAAAATACAAATATTTTATATACTTACTTAAAAAGTGTTTCAGAGTATATTATAGAAGATTATGAATATAAAATGGGGATCAGAAAAGATCCTCCAAAGAAGTTATGGAATGAAGGTGATCATGTAGATGACAATTATTATAGATACTCTACAGACACAAGGACGGATTTAATGTGATAATCCCTATTAATGAAAAATACAGGATTAAATCTGAAACTCATTCTTGGAATATTCAAAAACGAGTTTCTATAAAAAAAATTGAAACTAAGAAAACAAAAGCTTGGAAAAATATTCAATTTTATAATAGTTTAGAAAATGCTTTACGAGGACTATTGAATCTTCAAATTCGAGAAATTCAAGGTTCCAATATTCAACAAATTAACAAAAAAATTGATGAATATCAAAGTCAAATTAAAGAAGCTTTCAAAAAATTTAGTACAGTAAATTTCTAAAATATATGTGCCCGTAGCTCAGTTGGTAGAGCATCCGCCTTTTAAGCGGAGGGCCATGGGTTCAAATCCCATCGGGCACATTTTTTATTTTTTATAAAAGAAAGGATTTAAAAAAATGAAAGAACAGTTACTTAAAGAAATCGAGAAGATAGAAAAAACAACTCTAGAATATTTTAATAAAATGAAAGGAGAAATAAGTTATAAGTGTGATGATTTTATCTCGATAGAAGATGAAATTAAAAACATCGAGAATCAATTAAAATTAATGACCGAATCATTGGATAATCAAGCACACACTTCTGAAAAAGCGGCAAATGACGCATACAATAAGATTTCTAAAGTTTATTATAAATTTAAAGAATTGGATAAAATTTATATTGATTTTAATTCATTAAATAAATTAATTCAACTTGCTCATGACTTATCAAGTATAGATAATGAAACATGGAAGAACCTTGAATCATTAATAAGTATTTTCGGTAAAAAGTAAATTACTAATTTGGATTTATTTTAATTTTATTGCTTTATTTTTTTTATAAAAAAAGAGGATTTAAAATGAAGAAAAGTCTTGCTAATTGTTCTTTATGTCCATTATATGATAAACCTATGGTTATAGGTGAATGTAACCATAACGATTTATCTCAAATCCAAATTTTAATTTTGGCAGAAGCTCCCTCAAAGGAAGAAGTAAAGCCTGAAAATAATAAACCTTTATGCGGGCCTGCCGGAAAAATATTTAGAACAGCATTTAACGATTTAGGATTAAATCAAATTCCATATATAATTACCAATGTTTGTTTATGCGCAAATTTAGATGAAAATGGAAAAAATTCCAATCCCCCCCTCGAAGCATTAGAACACTGCAAAATAAATTGGCAGACTTTAATAAAAAAATTAACTAATTTAAAAGTAATTTTGATTATGGGATCTATGCCCATGAAAATATTTAATATTGCTGAGAATGGTATTTTAAAATTGAGAGGTAATTTTTATTCTTATAATAATATAGATGTTATGCTAACATTACATCCTAGTTATATTTTAAGAAATGGGGGGATTGGATCTGATTCTTATAAGTTATTCGAGAATGATTTAAAATTAACTAAAACTAAATTGAATCCAATTGAGGAAAAGAAAATAACTAATATTGTAACTGAAAAAATAATCGGGTCAAATCAAAATTATTTATATTATTATAACCTTCCATCATGGTGTTATACAGAAAATTATTCATTATTTGATATACAATATATTAGAGATACTCATGATATTCTATATATATTTTTAGATAAAAATGGAAATAAAAAATATTACAAAACAAAAGATGATATAAATTATTTTTATGTAAAAGAGGGAGATCCTTTAAATTTTGAAACAATTCTTCCTTCAAAAGAAGTTAGATTGTGTTCTAATTATTTTGAAATAAAAAAAGAAGAAAGAGAAAAATATACATTTTTTGAGAGTGATGTAAAATTAGAATTTAAACATGCAATTGATTATAGATTAAAAAGAATTATTGAAGAAAAACCTATAAAATTAAAAATACAGTATATGGATATTGAAATATTTAATGATGGAAGTTTAGAATTTCCAAGGCCAGAAACAGCTTTAAAACCTATCAATGCAATTTCTTTTAAAAATGGAAATGATAAAGTAAATGTATTTATTTTGAATACCATTAAAATGGATAAGACTCCTATTATACAAAAGGATCATATTAATGTCACTATTTTTGAAACAGAAAGGGAATTGCTTTTAGCATATTGTAATGAAATAAAAAAATATGATCCACATATAATTACAGCTTGGAATGGTATTGGGTTTGATCTTCCTTATATCTACAATCGTTTATTAAAAAATAATATAGATGTTAATTTACTTTCTCCTATAGGTAAATGCTCTTTTGATTTTGAAAGATATGGAAATCATTTTATTTATGGATTACATTTTGCAGATTTATTGGAAGTTTATAAAACATTTACTTATAATCAAGAACCTAGTTACAAATTAGGATCAATTGCAAGAAAAGAGTTAGGTAAGGATAAAGTATCCTATGAGGGAACATTAGATAACATTTATATGAATGATATTAACAAATTTATTGAATATTCCGAAGTTGACACAAATTTGCTTTTTGAAATGGAAGAAAAATTAAGGTTTATTGAACTTAATTATGAAATGACTAGAATTTGTTGTTCAACTTGGAATGGAAGTAAAACAACAATGGGGTTAATTGATCCATTAGTAGTTTCTTATGCAAAAAAAATGGGTTTTGTTTGTAGAAATGCAATACGTGATCGCGAGGATGTAAAAGAAAAAATACAGGGGGCATATGTAAGAGATCCTATTTCTGGGTTGCATAGTTATATTGTAGATTTCGATTTTTCTTCACTATATCCATCTACAATTGTAACATATAATATGGATCCTTCCACAACGTTTACAGCAAAAATTGATGAAAATTTAGCATATACTTATATTTATAAAAAGAATGAAATGCCAGATGTTTTTGATATTGTGTTACAACCGTATAAAAGAAATCCCAATGTTATGAAGACTTCTTTACAAAAATTTGAAGAATTTCTAAAAAAAGTTAAAGGTATTGTATGTATCAATGGGTCTATCTTTATGGGGCATGAATTTAAAGAATCTTTTATTTCAAATATTGTTAAATATCTTTTATCTTCTCGTAAAGAATACCGTAATAAAATGAAAGAAGTATCCCGTGATAGTGTGGAATATAGTATATATGCAAATAGACAATTAGTTTATAAAATTACAAATAACTCTATTTATGGTGTTCTAGCTAATAAACATTTTAGATTTTTTAATGAGGAAATGGCCGAGGCCATTACAAAAACAGGACAAGAGGTTAGTAAATTTGCTCAATACCATTTAGGTAATTATTTAAAATATAATAAAAAAGAGATTGATTCAGATTTCTCTATAAAAAGTGAAGATAGAATTCCTTATATTTGTTATGGTGACACCGATTCAATGTTTGTAAATATCTATGATTATCTTTATGATAAAACTAAATTAAATAAAGATGATCCTGAAATTGTTAGTAAAGTTCTTAGTTGTTGTAAAGATCTAGAAAAAATATTGAATGAAGAATTATTAATTGATTTTGTAAAATTGCATAATATTGATCCTAAATATTCATATTTAAATTTAAAACAAGAAGTTGTGGCTGATAGGGCGCTATTTCCAGATGTAAAAAAACGTTATTGCTTACATATTATAAATAAAGATGGAAGAGAAGTAAATGAATATGATATTAAGGGTATTTGTGTAAAAAGATCAGAATATCCCGATAAAACTAAAGAATATATAATGCAACTTTTGGATTTAATTTTACTTCCAAAACAATTAAAATTTCATGAAGTGAGAGATTTTATTCTTGATAAAAGATCAGAAATGATTGATCTTTGTGTAAACGGAGATCCATCTATTGCAAGAATGGCAAGTTTTAGTAGACCAATAGAAGAATATAAAAATGGAAAAGTTCCTTCTCACGTACAAGGAATGCTACTTTGGAATAATTTAGAATATGAATACTTTTTTCATGGAACAAAAGGTAGATTATTTCCAATAAGAGGGATAGATGAAAATAAAGCACCTACACATGTGCAAGAAAAAAAACATTTAATTAATGAAAAAAATACAAACATTGTTATTCCAGAGGATGTAGAAAAACTACCTGATTATTATATTGTTGATATTGAAAAGATGATTGATTATTGTTGGAACGACCGTGTCAAAGAAGTCACAGATTGTATTACAAAAAAATAAGAAAAAAATAAAAAGCAAAACATAGCATTTTATTTTTAAAAGAAAAATTCTAAAATTTCATCATCATTTTTAAAATATTTTTTTAAATCCTCTTGAAACCACTTATTATATTTTATATCATATTTTAGAGAAATATCTACACCATTTGTCATAGAAAGTAAAATATCATTATTTTTAAATTTTGTAATTTGTGCTATTTCCTTGTATGAATAACTATTAGAACTTTTGTATATTTTTTTTATAAATTCTTTTGTTTTAATTATCTCAACTATTTTATATCTTCTGGCTATCATTTTTTAAATACCTTTCCTATAAAAAGAGAGATCTAAAATGAATGAAATTAAAAATACAAAACAAATGAATATTATTGAACATTTTTATTCTATTCAAGGTGAAGGATTGTTCTGTGGGCAACCTTCATATTTTATAAGAATGGGTATTTGCCCATTAAGATGTTCTTTTTGTGATTCTAAATTTACTTGGAAAACAAAAGAAGAAAAAGATCTTCACGCTATTTACAATGATATTTTATTAAAATCTAAAACTAAACATATTGTAATTACTGGAGGTGAACCATTTTATCAATTAAATTATTGGTACATGATAGAAATGGTAAAATTCTTTACTGACAGACATTTTACTGTAACTATAGAGACAACTGGTATATATGATGAATTTCAAATAGTTACAGGATCACTATTGTATAATTTAACGTTGTTTGAAGAAGATGTTCCTTCTTTTGGTAAAGAAAATATATATTTTTCTATTTCCCCAAAGTTTAATATAGAGGCGTATTCTGATTTCTTTCCATCAGAAAGAAATAACGTTAGTTTAGGAACAACTCAGATTTATGATTTTTATAATCTATTAAATTGGAAAGTTCGTGGATTTGAAAATAAGAGAAAATACTTTTATTATAAATTTGTTTATAATAAAAATACTGAAGGTTTAATCGAGGATTTTATTAGGCATTATGTCCCAGAGGAATTATATGATAATGTTTTTATTATGCCAGAAACCCCTCTTTCAAATTTAAAAGAAAAAAACAATAATATGGAAGAGGCAGCGGAATTTTGTAAAAAAATAGGCGTTCGGTATTCTCCAAGAATTCATGTTGATATTTGGGGACTACAAAAAGGGCGATAAAATAAAGGGGAGGAAATTACATACCTCCCCTTTACTATCTATTTCTTCTTCTTGATGATGGCATTCTCCCCATCATCAATTTTGTCAGGTTTCTGAATTTCAGAAACCTGCTGCCGTTGTGTCTGGGAGGAAAGATTAAACAACCTCTCCTCCCTTCGGTAATTCACTTCAGACTGAGATAACACTATCCCAGTCTGTCCGTCGATGTAATACAATCCCATGATGTATGCCTCCTTAAAGGTTAGAATATGTATCTCCTCTATAAATAATTATAAAGGAAATACTACAATATTAAATATGTATATATATAGTTAAAAGAAGAAATCTTAACAAAAAGATATTACTAGGGAGGGAAATCCCTCCCTAGTAATATCCTAAAAATATTATAAATATTTTCTCAAATATTCGATTTCAAAGTCTTCCAAAACCCCTGTGCCAAGGCATCTTTTGCAAGCGTTATACTTGGGACGGGTTTCCATACGAATTATCCCTTCCCCCTCACATCGAGGGCATTCGGTTACCCGACTATTTGACAAGTCGGCTTTGACTACCGTGGGTGTTCCTTGTGGGGGTTTCATTGGTTGGTTCCTTTCAAAAAAAAATCGACATGATTTAATACTTCATTATTTAATATATATAATTTATGAAAAAGGAATTTAATATGGTTAAAAATAAAAAACTATTGAATCAAATAATGTTAGAAGGAATTATCTCTTCTGATATTAGAATCTTTGAATTAGATAATGTAAAAAATGCAGAATTTTATTTTATGGGGAGATTTACCAGAAAAGAAACAGAAGAAAAAATAAAAGTTATATTTTGGAATGTAAATGAATATCTATATTGTTTAAAAAAAGATAAAAAAGTTCTAATAATAGGTGAATTACAAAAAGATAAATTTATAAATAAGATGGGAGAAAAAGTAAATACATTTAAAATTTCTGCAACACATATTCAAGAACTAGAAAATTTGATTTTTCCAGAATTACCTATTTAAAAAGGATAGATAAATTATGTGGGTTATTTATGCAATCTGTGGATCTTTACTATTAAGTTTATTTACAATATGCTTAAAAACTTATAATCCTTTTCAAATTATAGATATTATAAAATTAATTCCATTTATGATAATTGTGAATCATTTACTTTGGCTTGCTTATTTTAAATCATCTTCTTTTATCTATTGTTGGTTATTATGTATTATTACGACGGGGTGTTTTAATTTTATTTTATCTATTTTTTTAATGAAAGAAAAAACAAATTATTATAATATTATTGGGTTTATACTTTTATTAATTTCTGGTATTTTGATTAATAAAAAATAATTAGAAAAAGGAATTTAAAAATATGGCTTCATCATTTATATCAGCAGCTTTACCCAGCATACAGAATCATATAGATTCTGTTATTAAGCATCATCCAGATTATTTAAACAATGAAAATGTAAATAAATTTCTTTTAGGAAATGTTGATAAATTTCTATCTTCGATTGGGTTTGTTATTAGGAAAGATTCTAAAGTTGAAAAAAAACTTATTGATAGATATTGTAGATTACTGAAGAAAATGCGTAATAAAGAATATATGAAAAATACTGAAATAATTATTGATAGTGGGGGGTTTTCAATACAGCAAGGATATTTTAAAAATGAAGATATTCCTCATTTTATTGATTTATATCATGATTTTTTAAATGAACAATATGAACTTTTTAATTATGCTTTTACTTTAGATCTTTCTGCAGGATTTGAAAGTTGCCCATTTAAAACTTGGAAAGAGTTAGAAAAATTAAATATTCGTTCTTATGGGTTATCTGTAAATTTACCTCAAGAAATTAGAGATAAGATTTTATATATTCATCATTTTAGAACACCCAAATTATTTAAAATTTATAAGAAAATGTTTTTTGAATTAGATTATGCAAAACATTTCAAAAACTTTGCAACTGGGGGGTTAGTAAGTTTATCTAACACAAAAAATATTCCTCCATGTGTTATGTATGTAGTTCCTTTGACACATATTATTCATCATGTTAAAAATAATAATATTAAAAAATTTAGATTTCATGTTCTGGGAGAAACTGAGTTTAAATCTATATTTGAACATTGTTTTCTTGAAAAACACATTAAAAAAATACATGGTTTAGATATTGAAATAACATATGATAGTTCAACAATTTTTAAAGTCTTAGGTATGGGTAGATATACGTATGTATTAGATGAGTTTAATAAAATAAATAAAATGACTCTAAGATCAGATTCATTGGAAATGGTTTGGAAAGGGAAGGGAATAATTAAAGATTTATTTTATGATATTATTAATAAGTCAATTGAAGGGTATGATATTAAAAAATTAGATCCAATTTTAAATCCCTTATATACCAATGAAAAGATGAACAAAATTATATATACTTATGGAATTTTTCAGATGTTTAATTTATTCAATACATTCCAAATTTTATGTAGAAAATTAGTAGATGAAATCTATCCATATTATGAAAATAAAGAATTTTATAAGTTTAATGAAGAGATAAATAAATACATGATTAAATTTAATGGAAATAAAATTTCAAAAAAAGTGGAATATAGAATTAATAATATTCAAAACTCTTTAGAATTGTTAGAAAATTTGGATTTGGATTATGTTGACTATATAGTGGATAACTATATGGTAACTGAAGAATTCCAAACATTAATCTAAAAGGTGGTTACATGATAGGAGAATATTTTTTAAATAAAAGTTTAATTTTTGTTTGTAATATTAAAACAATTAAAAAAGATTATCCCGAGTTTTTTAACAATTTATATTATGTGTTAGAGTCATATGACAAGACAACAAAACGAGACGATTTTACATTAGAATTTAAAAATAAATTTGATTTATTAAAATTTCTAACTAAGAAACGTTGTGATGAAAGTGAATTCGATTTTGATGAAATAATTGATGGATTGTATATAGGTAAATATAAAGAACATATTTCTTATTTGAAAGAATTAAATTCTGAAGAAATTATTGATGATGATATTATTAATTTTTATGAGAAAATTCAAAAACGGAAAAAAATGTATGAAATGATTTTTTCCGTAAATAATCTTGGAACAGTTATAGATGATATTAAAAATGAAAATTATGAAGATGAAGATGAAGTTCTAACTAAATATGAAAGATTATTGGATAATTTACATGATAATTTAATTAATTCTAAAAATGAAGATTTACATAAACAAATATCCAAATTAAACTTATTGGAAGATGACTTTTCTCCTGTTCTAAATAAATTACGAGAAGTAACTAATACCAAAAAAAGTGTAAAAACTGGATATAATATATTATCCAGTAAATTTGTTTCTGGGGGGTTTGAACCAGATAGATTATATTTAATTGGTGGTGAATCTGGAGTTGGAAAATCCATGCTTTTGGTTAATTTAATTTGTAATGCCATTAAATTAAATATAAAATCCATTGATGATGATTCAAAAGTAGATACGTTATTATATATAAGTGCAGAAAATTATTTGCATGAAACATTTTCTAGATTTTATTGTTGCTTTACAGGAGCATGTCATAAAACATTATCCCAAGAACTACAAAAAAATAATGATGAAGAAATTAAAAATAGAATAAATAATGCTTTGATTCAGAATGATTGTAATGTTAGATTTTATTATTATGAACCTGATAAAACCACAGTTAATGATATTGAAATATTAATTAAGGAAATTATTAATGATCCTAAATGTAATTTAAAGTGTGTTTATATTGATTATCTAGATAAAATTTCTAGTGGAGATTTTAAAAATACAAGAGAAAAATCAGACAATAATAGATTTGAACAAGGAATGGTTGCCAAAAAGTTTAAATCATTATCTAATAGATATTCTATTCCAATAGTTACATGTACACAATTAAATAGATCTGGATATAACGTTGATGCAACTCCCGATTTAACCCAAATGGGAGAATCAATGATTAAAATAAATGAATTAGATGCTGTTATTTTCTTACAAAATGTGTCAGATCCTATTTATACAACAACAGATGAATTTGGAACTGCTCAATATAAAAAAATAAGAATTACATTATTGAAGAATAGAAATGGGGGAATAAGTGATACAAAAATTTTAGTTGTTAAACAAAAAATAAACGAAATGGACGCATTTGATTTTAGAATGATAGAATTAAATGATGATGGTGTTATTCCCAAAGAAACAAATACCAGCGATGAATATGTAGTTGATGGGGAATTAAATAAACTTATCTCTGAATTAGAAAATAATAATAAAAAAGAAAATAATTCATTAAAAGAAATATATAATAATTTATCTTCTGATACAGAATCGTTCAATGGTGTTTTTTAATTTCTAAATATAAAAACTTTGAACAAATTACAAAAAATCACATTAATCAAAAAATAATTTTTTTTGGAGGATCACTATAATGGAAAAAGATAGTTATATGGAATTTTTAGAAGAAGCAGCTGCGGGGGCTTTGAGCGCAGAACATCCCACTTATTATAAGTCTGATGTTGATGAGATTACTGAGTGGGATAATGAAAAGAAGCCTCTTCCTCATTCTAAATCTTCCTCAGAGTTGAATAGTATTGTTCAAAAGATTTTGAGTGGTAAAGATTCTAAGGTAAATGAAGATTCTGAAATTAAGGATGAATTTGAAAACATTACTGAATTAGACATTAATTTAAATGAAGATGAAGAAGTTATTCTTGATAAATTATTGTCTGAAATTGAATCTTTAGATGAGTTAGATGAAGATATTTTAAATGAAGATGAGTTTTTAGAACAATCCGATGATATTGAAGATGAAGTAGATGAAAACTTATTAGAAGGTATTGATCTTAGAAATAGTTCAAAAGAAAGTATTTTAGAGAATTTTGAGGATGACGAGGACGAGGAAGATTTTGAAGATGAAGACGAGGAGGATGAGGATTTTGAAGATGAAGACGAGGAGGATGAGGATTTTGATTATTTAGAGGATGAAGATGAGGAAGACGAGGATTTTTAAATTATCTTCAAACTTATAAAGTAAATAAAAGACCCACTCCTAGATAAAACTTGGGGTGGGTCTTTTTTATTATTTTTGAAAGGAAATATTCATGGGAAACCGTATTACTTATTATTTGAAATCGTTAAATAAACCCATTGTTTTTGAATCAGATGAGGATTGTTCATTAAACGAAGTTGTTAATGACTTATCATCTTCTTTAAAAGAAATGGGGTTATCAAAATGCTCTGAAAAAGAAAAATGCTTAATTATCAAAAATGATGATGTACTTGCAGTATTAATCGAAAAGACTAAAAAAAGAAAAAGTTTAAATAAAGATAAAATTATTGAAACTCAACATGTTACTACCACTCCCATAGAAGAACATGAAAAGAAGCAAGAAGAAATTGTAGAAGAAGATAAGACTTTAAAAGAAAATAACATTCCTGAGATTAACTTAGATTTACCTGAGATTGATAATAATATTAAAGAAAAAATTATTTTAGAGGAAGAAGATGACATCAATGACGTTTCTAATATTAATGATAATCTTACTGGCGCAATTGATAACGTTTAATGTTTTTTATTTTTTTTGGTCGAAAAAAAAATTTGAATTAGAAAGAAGAGATTTATTATACAGAAATTCTGAGAAAATTCTAATAATATTACAAGATATAAAGGCACAAGCGTATGATAAAACATTTAAAGAATATGTTTTAGTTAGAGCAGTAGATAGAATAAAATTAAATCATAGAGAATTGAGAGAAGCTAGCACTCAGTATATAAAATATATTGTCGATTATTGTGGAAATAATTTAATTAAAGATATTTCAGAGATTTACGGAAATGAAGAGAACTTTTACAATTTTTTAATGGATGGATTTGTAACAAAAATTATATTAGATGAGCATCAAATAATTGATGATAAGTTAAACTCTGAAGAAGTTGAACCTTAATTTTATTTTTTCCAATAAAATATATTATTACCACAATCCCATATACGATTATAACCATTTAATTGCATATTTTCCCATTCAGTTAATATAGGATCAAATTGAGTTAACTTTTCTTTTAATAAATGTTTTTGAAATTTCATTCTAGAACTTCTTTGAAGATTTTCATCTAAATAATAATAGTTAGGATTTGATCTCCCAGAATAAATAAAATTAATCTTTTGATAAGTATCCCCTCTTCCATATCTTAAATCGCTATAAGTAATAATTGAGTTTGGATTATTTTTTTTCGTAAAATAATTAAATAACTTAGATAACCCACCAATAACATTATGATAGTTTTTACTACAAAACCTTAATATTTCATATTCAAAGTTCTTATTAAATCTTGATTTACCGATAGTTAAACAAGATATTAAGGTATCTCCATAATACAACCCAATATGTACTCCATTAATAAATCCTTGTAAATGGTTTGAATCTAAGAAATTAAAAGCTGTATCTTTAGTTAGTTCTTTAATATGACATTTTCTTGCAAAAATCTTATTTGGAGTAATATTCAATTTATTTAATAATATGGATTTAACAATTTCTTGTTTTTCAATCCATTCATCTTCAAAAATATGGATTAATTGAATTTTTTT
>Ga0116185_1001236_pt1 | contig 26215 bp, 19 predicted proteins | sample AD_JPNNA7_MetaG_FD_89754 | JGI IMG/M metagenome (GOLD analysis project Ga0116185, IMG submission 89754) | Active sludge microbial communities of municipal wastewater-treating anaerobic digesters from Japan - AD_JPNNA7_MetaG | ecosystem: Engineered > Bioreactor > Anaerobic > Digestate | place...
TCCCTTACTCAAAAGATTATCTACAAGATGGCTTCCAACAAAGCCATTTGCACCTGTAACTACTGCTATTTGTTTATCCTGCATAATGATGTTTATTTGTTTTTAAGTCTATTTAATGATAAATTTTCTTTGCAATTTAATAAAAAGTCGAATCACTTTTAGTTAATCCTTTCAAACCCAGGAGGAATTTTTGGATCTTTTTAAAAAATGTTACGAGTTTACCAGAGCTGATGAGGTCAAAGCGATGGGTGTTTATCCATACTTCAGACCTATTGAAGAAAATGAAGGACCGGTAGTTCAGATAGAAGGTAAAAGAATAATAATGGCTGGCTCAAATAATTATTTGGGTTTAACCGGACATCCGCATGTTAAGGAAGCAGCTATCAAAGCTGTTGAAAAATATGGAACCGGCTGCTCCGGATCACGTTATCTTACCGGCACACTTGATTTACATATTGAACTTGAATCAAGACTGGCAAAGTTTTTTAACGTCGAAGCAGTTTTACTTTTCAGTACCGGTTATCAATCTGCTCAAGGAGTAATTCCTACATTAGTTCAAAGAAATGATTTTGTTATCTCAGACAAAGATAACCATGCTTGTATTGTTGCCGGAACCTTAATGGCAAAAGGTGCTTTAGGCGGACTTGCGCGTTATAAGCATAATGATATGGAGGATCTTAAAAAAACAATTTCAAAGCTACCTGCAGATGCTGGAAAATTAATTGTATCTGACGGAGTTTTCAGCACCGGAGGAGAAATTGTTGATCTGCCGCATTTAATAAAGATTGCTAAAAAATATAACGCAAGAGTAATGATTGATGATGCACATTCAGTCGGAGTTATAGGTAAAGGTGGAAGAGGTACAGCCAGTGAGTTTAATCTTGAAAAAGAAGTAGACCTTACAATGGGTACATTCAGTAAAACATTTGCATCATTAGGCGGATTTGTTGCCGGCGCTGAAAGAGTGATTAATTATTTAAAACATTTTTCACCGGCATTGATATTCAGTGCTTCTCCAACTCCTGCATCTGTAGCATCCGCATTAGCTGCATTAGATATTCTGGAAGCTGAACCATATCGTGTTAATATGCTGATTGATAATGCAAATTATATGAGAAAAAATCTTAAGGAAAAAGGTTTTAATGTTATTGACGGAAGAACAGCTATTGTTCCTGTTATTGTTGGTGATGATGCACTTGCATTCCAGATGTGGCGCAAACTTTATGACAGAGGAGTTTTTGTAAATGTGTTTATCTCACCGGGAGTACCAGCCGGAAGGCAAATGATGAGAACAAGCTATATGGCAACTCATGAAAAGGAACATCTTGATGAAATAATAAGTATTTTTGAAATAACAGGTAAGGAATTAGGTCTTATCTAAGCTTAGTTAAACCAAATAGAAGCATACTCATAAACGGGTATGCTTTTTTTTATTAAGGGAAGTTTATGCAGGATATTGTAATCAAAAAAGTTGAATCAAGCTCAGATTTAAACACTTTTATAAAATGCCAATGGGGTTTTTATAAAAATGATCAGTATTGGGTGCCGCCATTAATTATGGAAAGAAAAACTTTACTGAATAAAGAAAAAAATCCCTTCTTTCAGGATGCTTCTGCAGATTATTTTATTGCATACAGAGATAACCAAATCGTTGGAAGAATTGCAGCAATTAAAAATGATACTCATCTGAAACTTCATAATGATAATTCAGGTTTCTGGGGATTTTTTGAATCAATAAATGATCAACAGGTTGCCAATGCACTTTTTGATATTGCAAAGAAATGGCTGAAAGAAAAAGGATTAACAAGAATGTTAGGTCCCGCTAATCCTTCAAGTAATGATGAATGGGGAATGCTTTTAGAAGGATTTGATGATACACCAAGATTATTAATGACTTATAATCCAAAATATTATCTTACATTATGTAAAAACTATGGAATGACCAAAGCTAAAGATCTTTATGCTTACAAATTAGAGAATCATAAAGTAATGGCTTCAGAAAAAATGAAAAGAGTTCAACAGCTTGCAAGAGATCGCTATAAACTGAAGATCACACAATTAGATATGAAACATTTTCCAAAAGAATTGGAAAAAGTTAAGATAGTTTATAATAAAGCCTGGGCACCAAACTGGGGATTTGTTCCAATGACAGGTGCACAGATAGATGCAATGGCAAAAGATCTTAAGCCTTTGGCAGAACCTTCTCTAATTTTATTCGGGGAAATCGATAACCAGTTAGTGGGATTTTCTTTAGTAATGCTTGATTATAATCAGGTATTTAAAAATATGAATGGAAGACTTTTACCTTTCAACTTTTTAAAATTATTTACCCAAAAGAAAAAAATCACCTGGGCAAGAATCATTACACTTGGAATTATACCTGAACACCAGAAAAAAGGACTTGATGCTGTTTTCTACTGGGAAATTGTCAATCGTGCTCATGCACTCGGAATTGACTTGGGTGAAGCAAGCTGGATTTTAGAGGATAATGATATGATGAACCGTGGCGCAGAGATTTTAAACGGCGAAATATATAAAAAGTATCGGATCTGGCAGGCAGATCTTTAATTTTTTCTTTGAGGCATAATGAAAGTCCTCATATCATTTATTGTATTGAGTAATTTTTTATTCGCTCAATATGATTCCACAATGTATGATCTTATCAAAACTACTTATGAAAGAAGTTTTGATAAAAATATAATATCTGGATATTTACACTCTAATGATGAGAGAGAAGTCCGTGCAGCAATTCTTTCTATAGCTCAAAGTGATACTACTTTTGTTCCGGATTTAATTAAGTTAGATTTAGATAAATATGGGAAAGATATTTTTTTTGCACTTGGTCAAATAGGAAGTTGTAAACAATCTCTTAATTTTTTGTGGACTAGTACACATTTATCAGTTTCAGCAGATCTAACTCCAAATATTCTTTTTGCAATTGGGAAAATCGGGAATCAAGATGATCTTCAAAAATTAATCCAGTTTTATAAATCATTTAACAAAACATTTTTCCCTTACGAAGGAATAGCAGATGCAATCCTTCAATTCCAGATTCGTGGAATTATGGATGAAGAAGCTATATCAATTTTAGAAACAGAAATAACTAACCCGCTCTCAACAAAAAACAGAATCAAGTCAGCTTTATTTGCATTAGCGCGCTATAGAAATAATAGTTTAAGCAAAGAAACAATTAAAGAATTATTGATCTCAGATTTTGCAAAGAAAGATGATCAGTTTTTAACATTTGTTTTAATGAATATTAATAATAAAAACTGCTTTGATATTACTGAAAAGGATTTATCATACATTTTAAATTCAGAAGCATTTTTAACTAAAATTCAATTACTTAAAGTGCTGCATTTATTAGGAACAAATCCAGTTTCATTCCCAAATGAAAATATCAGACTATACTTAAAATTTTTAAACGATAATAATCCAAATGTGTTTTTACAATCAGCGACATCTATAAAAAATATAAAACCATTTTTAAATGATTCAATAAAAGAATTTCTGATTGAAAATATTGATAACTTTCTGTTTGATACAATAAAACAAAATAGTATAAAAGGTGAATTATTTTTAAGCAGATTTGATTTATTTGGTGACTATGAGAATCATAAGCTATTATTAAATGAGCTGCATTTAAGCAATAAATACAAATATCAGTTCTATGCTAAAAACCCTGATGAAAATGAAGCATTTAGAATATTATATGATTCTTATTTTTCAACATCAGAGTTATTGGACCAAATAAATATTCTTCCTTTAATACTTGAATTTAAAGACACTTTTTCTGAATCCTCAGAGTTAAAACAGATTGTTACATCAGCTTTGCAATCATCTTTTCCGCCATTGATTTCAATTGCTGCTGATGAAATTGGTTTGGATTTCATCTCAGAAAATAGGGATGAATTAAAGGATATAATACTAAATCAAATAAAAAATCATAAAAATAATTCTGATTATCTTGAGGCTGTAATGTCTTTAGTTAATCTGGCAGAAAAAATAGATTCTGGTTTTTATTTTGAAATAATAAAAAATGCCAGCTCATCAAAGCTTCATTCTATCAGAAAATTTGCAGCAAATAAGACCAATGAACATAATATTGGTTTTAAAGAATTAGATAAATTTGATGACATCTGGGCTAACGCTTTTAAATATAAACAGGCAGAAATAAAAACAACTAAAGGCAATATAGTAATAGAATTATATTCTGATATTGCACTTGTTTCAGTTGCAAATTTTTGTATGCTTGCAAAAGAAAATTTTTATAATGGAATAATGTTCCATCGCGTTGTCCCCAGTTTTGTAATTCAAGCCGGAGATCCGACTGCAACCGGCTGGGGCGGACCGGGATATAATATAGTTTCAGAATTTTCTGATAATAGTTTTAATACCGGATACGTTGGAATGGCAAGTGCGGGTAAGGATACTGAAAGCTCACAATTTTTTATTATGCAGGACTCTTATCCACATCTTAACAGAAGATATACTTTGTTCGGTAAAGTTATAAATGGCTTGGATGTAGTTTATCGTATAACTGAGAATGATAATATTCTTGGTATCGAATTAAAATAATTTATTTCATTGCTTCATCATACTTGGAAGCATGTCCCGGATCTATTTTTTTTAATTTCCCAAATACCGATAAATCCGGATAATCCCGAAGTAACTCTATAAATTCACCGTATTTTGTATCGAAGAACTGCTTAATCAATACACTGTTAGCAATTCCAACTTTCTTCTGCATTTCCTCAAGAACATTTATCATGTGAACTAATTTATCCTGTGCATCTTTTTTACGGATTTGAAACTCATCCACTCCGTAATGATACTCATAAAAAGCTTCTCTGAAAGGACGATATTTGTCATTTAAAAGATCATTACATAATCCCCATCTTGAATAAGATGCGCTGCTTTGTTCCCAGCCTTTTTTAAACGGGCTGCTGATACTTAAGTTAATAATATCAGATGCTTTACTAAAGTACAGCGAGCCGCCAAGTTCTGCCCAGGTTTCCCAATCGAAACCAATGATAATATTTGCATAAAAATCCAAATAGCTTGTAAGCGGATCGAATGTTGCCTGATTGGCATACAAAGCCTGATTAGGCAGATATCTGAATGACCAGTTTGCATCATTTATTGTTAGCATAGGTGATTGTCGTGTAGATTTATAAACCGGTCTTGTTGAAACAATAACAACCTGAGCTGAATAATCGGTTTCGTTTGCAACGCTGGTAAAAAATATACTTAAAGAACAATCAATCTTTTCTCCATCCCACTTTTCCGAAGTAAACTGAGTGGTATTCATATATGATTCAATTATACCAGCAAAATCAGCTAATCGCTCACGGCTGATTACTGCCAAGCCTTCATAATTTACAGTTACTGTACAATGTAATTCCTGAGAAAAAGTTAATGTAAAAGGAAACAATAACATAAAAATCAAATATCTCATTACAATCCTTAAATTCTTTTATTTGACTTAAAATATGAATTTGAATATACTCGAACTATAAAGTTTGGAGTTTATGAAACAATCCATTACAATTATAATAATTTACTTATTAACTTTTAGTGCATATTCTCAGTACAATCCTGGCGCTAAACAAATATCTTTATCCAATTCAGATGTTGCACTAAGCAACGATGTTTTCAGCATTTTTAATAATCCTGCAGGATTATCTCAAATGAATTGGAGAGAAGTAGGTATTTATTATTCCCCTGCCCCTTTTGGTTTAACAGAACTTTCAAACGGTTTTATTGCTTATCACGAACCAACAGACATCGGATCTTTTTCACTTGGCGGAATGACTTATGGATTTGATCTTTTTCGTGAAACAAAAATTGCACTCGGATATTCATACAATTACAACAAAAAATTCTTTTTTGGTACAACAGTTAATTATCAGACTGTATCGATAAAAAATTATGGTAATAACGGCGTATTATATTTAAATCTTGGCGGATTGGCATACATTGCAAACGATCTGAGATTAGGTTTTTATCTGCACAATATAAATCGTGCATCTTACAGCAATACAGAAAATCAGATACCTGTGGTTATTAATGCAGGAATATCTTATGATGTGATTGATGAATTAAGTCTGAACTTTGCAGTTGATAAAGATATTAAGTATAAAGCTTCATTTCAGTTCGGGATTAATTATGATATAGTTGAATACATTTCTTTACGTACTGGATTTTCAAATGAACCATCAAGATTCAGTGCAGGAATCGGAATCAATTATCTTAATTATAGTTTTGATTATGCAATATTCAACCATAATGATCTCGGATTTACACATCAGGCTGGAATTATTGTAAGTTTTGGTCGTGAAGAAAACAGAAATAAATCTATCCGAAAAAATCTTGGGATTGAATAATTGAGATTTTTATTAACAATTGTTTTTTTAATTATACTCATTATCCCTGTATATTCTCAAACAGATAGTACTATTCTGAAGACCGAAGAAATTCTTGATGATGTATTAATCGAAACAGAAAGTGAATCAGAAGCTGAAGATCTTTACGATTATGTTGAAGATATAATTACCAATCCAATAGATTTAAACAAAGCAGATATTTTTGATTTAACGAAAATTCCCGGATTGGATAATGTTTCTGCTGAAAAAATAATTAAACACAGAGAAAAATTCGGTTATTTTTATTCCACAAATGAATTATTTGCTATAAGGGATTTAAATAAGGATCTGATCGAAAAGATTATTCCCTTTTTAACAACAGAAATTAAGTTCGATCAGGAAGAATTTCCTGATGCTGATGAATATTCAATTCCCTTTTATTCAAAATTCAAAACATCACTCAGAAGCAGAATGTCAAACGACCTGCAAACAAGGCAAGGTTTTATAAATGATAGATTTGCCGGATCAAAAATTAAAACTTATAACAGGTTGCTAACAAAATTTGATAAAAATTATCAGGCTGGCTTATTAATTGAAAAAGATCCCGGAGAAAAATCATACACCGACTTTTCTTCTTTTCATTTTCAAATTAAAGATATAGGTTTTATTGACAATGTTGTAATAGGCGATTATACAATTGAACTTGGACAGGGATTAGCATTATGGAGTCCTTTTGGTTTTTCAAAAGGTGCTGATGCAGTTTTTCCTGTTAAAAAAAATTCCAGATTTATCAGACCATATACAAGCGCTGCTGAGTATAACTTTTTCAGAGGTGCTGCTTCAACTTTTCAATTTGATAACTTTCGTTTGACAGGATTTTACTCAAATAATTTTGTTGATGCATCTTTAAATGAAGAATCAACCGAAATCATTTCAATCAGCAAAACCGGATTTCACAGAACTCCAAATGAAATTGCAAAGAAAAATTCAGCACAGCAAATTTTTTACGGCGGGTCTTTAGATTATAGAACTGCAAATATTTTAAATATCGGGTTTACTTATTATAAAGTAAAATTTGATAAACCTCTGGCATCTGGTTCGTTGTATGATTTAAGCGGTGATAATTTCAATTATTTATCTCTCTATTATAATTTAAATTTTTATAAATTCACTTTATTCGGAGAAGCTTCATATGATCAGACTTCTGTTGCATCATTCAACGGATTACAATTTGCAGTATCAAATAATTTTATTTTTACCACTGCGATAAGATCATATCCAAGGAATTATAAAAACCTGTTTGGTTTCGGATTTGGAGAACGTTCAGGAAAAACGAATAACGAGATTGGATTTTACTCTGGTTTTAAATTAAGAACTAAAATTGGTGTGCTGAATCTTTATTATGATATCTTCAAATTTCCTTACAGAACATTTGCAAATTCACTCTCAAGTGAAGGTGATGAACTATTGATTGATTTTTTAACAAGTCTTATCCGGAGCTTTGAAATAAAATTAAGATAAATACGAGAATAAAGAGATCACTGAATTAATTGATAATGAAGACAAGATAGTAAGAAGATTAAAACAAACTGCCCGCACAGAATTGATTTATGATGCAGTGAATAAGATCAGACTAAAAACCCGGATTGAGTATAATAATTTTTTAGTGCGTTCAGCTAATAAAAATGAAAATGGATTTTTGATTTTTCAGGAAGCAAGACTTTTACTTTTAAAACAACTAACTGTATATGGAAGGATAATTTTCTTTCATACTGATTCTTTTAATTCTGCTGTTTACGAATTTGAAAACGATCTGGTTGGCGTAATGCCAAATTTAGCAATGTACGGAAAAGGTGTTCGATGGTATTTTCTGATAAGATATAAACCGATTAATCTGTTAACTATTTCTGCTAAATATTCAGAGACCTACAAGCCGGATGAAACCTCTTTAAGTTCAGGTGATAATAGAATAAATGGAAATCTTGATAACAGATTCAGTCTGCAGCTTGATCTGAATTTCTAAAAAGTGCAGCGATGTATCGGAGCAAACAGATTTTAATCCAATATCATTCTCTATTCATATCTTAAAGCTTCAATCGGATCAAGATTAGAAGCTTTGTAAGCTGGATAAGTACCGAAGATAACTCCTACAGCAACGCATATAGTTAAACCAATTAATACCCAATCCCAAGGTACAGCAGTTTGAGCATTAAGAAAACTGCCGGCAAAGTTTCCAATACCAACGCCAATTAATATTCCTAAAATTCCACCAAGAAGACAGAGTATAATTGCTTCAAATAAAAATTGAATTAAAATCCACAACTTACGCGCGCCAAGTGCTTTCCTAATTCCGATTTCACGAGTTCTTTCAGTTACCGAAACCAGCATAATATTCATAATGCCAACTCCGGCAGCAATTAATGCAATTAAAGAAATTGCCAGTGCAATAAGTTTTATTGGTCCGGTAATCTGATCTGTTTGTTCAATCATAGACTCATTACTGAAGATGTAAAAATCATTAGGCTCACCGGGAGCAACCTTTCTGATTGTACGCATATAACCAGTAGCTGTCTCAATCACCTGATTATAATCATCTTTACTTTGAGACATGACAGTAATGTTCACTGAACGACCATATTTACCATACATTGATTGCCAGGTTGTAATCGGAACAATAACATAATTATCACGGCTTTGTCCAAACAGAGCGGTTTGTGGTTCAATTATCCCAATTACTCTCATTGTTCTTCCATCTACTCTGATTTCTTTACCAATAGGATTACTATTCGGAAAAAGCTTTTCAACAATTGGTTGAAATATCAGACAAACATTAGCTGAATGATTTATATCGCTTTCACGGAAATCTCTTCCTTCCTGCACATTCCAATCATTAGTCCTCATTGCATCTGTATTTATACCTGCAACAGATATATTAGGATTTGTTTCTTTGTTGCCATATTTAACCACAATACCAAATTGCCATTGTTCAACTCCAATATACTTAGCCTGAGTAAGCATATCTTTTAATCTTTCACCTTCCTCAACAGTTATATCTTTTCTGCTTCTATCACGCATTCTTGGTCCGCCCCCAATAACATTATCGTTTTTTTGTATTTGAAAAGTGTTTTTACTAAGGCTCGATAGACCTTCATCAATACTATTTTGCAGCATAGTAAGAATAGTCATAATTACAATGATTGAAAAAATTCCAACCACAACACCAAGAATCGTTAACGCAGTTCTTAAACGATTACTCTTTAATGACTGAAGCGAGATTATTAATATTTGATTCAATTTCATTTTAAAAAACCTTCATATCACTCATATCTTAGCGCATCAACGGGGTCCAGTTTAGCAGCAGTATATGCCGGAGCTAATCCTGAGATAATTCCTGTTAACAATGAAATAACAATTGCTAATATAACCACATCATATTGAACTGAAGTCGGGAAAAACTGATTAAGCATTAGACTTAAAAGTATTGCAGCTATTAAACCAATTAAACCTCCGATTAGACAAATAACAGATGATTCCAATAAGAACTGTGCAAGTATTGTCCTGCGTTTAGCGCCAATTGCTTTTCTTAAACCTATTTCTCTGGTTCTCTCTTTAACAGAAACAAACATAATATTCATAATTCCAACTGCACCAACAAAAAGAGATAGTCCGGTAATAAATAACCCTGCAATTTTAATAACAATTGTAATTGAATCAAGAAAACTCGTTAATCCTTTCTGCTGATTAATAGAAAAATCGTTTGGTTCATTATGTGCCAAACCTCTGACTTTTCTCATGATTCCTTCTGCTTCATCTTTGGTTGCTTCTAACATTTCCGGGCTTGCTGCACGCACATTAATAGTAATTGATCTCATATGCCTGGAAGCAAAATTTTTGAAAACAGTTCCGAGAGGTACAAAGACCTGATTATCCGGATTAAATGCGCCCAAAAGAGTGCTCCCCTGTTCTGCCAAAACACCAACCACTTTATAATTTACAGGACCAATTTTAATAGTTTTATCTAAAGCATCCCCTCTTGGAAATAATTTACTACTTATCTCACTTCCGATTACTGCAACATTTCTTGATCCATCACTTTCAATTTCAGAATAAAACCTACCGGCTGCAAAATCAAAATTTGTAGTTTTCACATAATCTGCATTGGAACCACTTAAGAAAACCGTTTCTACTTTTCGGTCACCATATTTTATGGTTTGTACCGAGTTGGAAACCGGCGCAACAGCTAAAGGCAGCTTCGCCAAATCTTTAAATTTTATATAATCCTCCATTTCAATGTTTCTGCGATTTCGCATCCGCCACCATTCTTCATTTGAAAACCACGCCCATTTATCAATGTATAAAACATCCGAACCAAGTGAACTTACTCCCTGCTGCAGTGAATTGTCAATTCCTTTAATTGCGGTTGACATAAGAACTACTGCTGTTACTCCGATAAAAATTCCCAGCATAGTAAGTGTTGCACGGATTTTATTAGTCTTAATTGCACGCCACGCAATTGCCAAACCTTCACGTAATTCTAAAAATATTGATGACATATTTTCTTTTTCCTTAGTATTTCAGAATTCAATCAGAGTAATTTTTTTTTTAAAAATTATAAGATTGATTTTTTTTACTCAACTGCTTCTTTTGATTTGGGAATAAATCTTTTCTCAACAACTTCATCTTTTTCTATTAAACCATCTTTAAGTCTTAATATTCTCATAGCATGTTCAGCTATATATTCTTCGTGAGTCACAAGAATTATTGTATTACCTTTTTGATGTATCTCATTAAAAAGCGCCATAATTTCTTCGCCTGTTTTTGAATCCAGATTACCTGTAGGTTCATCAGCAAGAATAATTGCCGGTTTGGTTACAAGAGCTCTGGCAATTGCTACTCTTTGTCTTTGCCCGCCGGATAGTTCATTAGGTTTATGATGCATACGATCACCAAGTCCGACATCAATTAAAGCTTGTCTGGCTCTTTCCTTTCTTTCTGCAGAAGGAATTCCCGCATAAATTAATGGCAGTTCAACATTATGCACTGCATCTGATCTTGCAAGCAGATTAAAAGTCTGAAATACAAATCCTATTTCCTTATTTCTGATTCTTGCAAGTTCATTATCAGTCATTTCACTAACACTGACACCTTTAAAATCATAAACTCCCGATGTTGGTGTATCAAGACAGCCAAGCATATTCATCAGAGTTGATTTACCAGAACCGGAAGGACCCATTATCGCAACATATTCATTTTTATTGATCTTCAAAGAAACATCTCTGAGTGCATGAACCTGCTCCATCCCAACCTGATAAATCTTTGCAATATGTTCTATGTTAATTATGTTCATTATCGTTTACCAGGTTTATTTCTTGTTGAAGTTTTTATTTTTTTCTTCCACACGCACTTTTACACCATCATTTAATTCTCTGGAGATTGCTTTATAACTACCCGAAACCACTTCTTCTCCGCCTTCCAAACCGCTTAGAATAGCTATATAGTTATCATCACTTAAACCGGTTTCAACTTCAACTTTTTTGGATTTCCCGTTTTCAACAAGAAATACTACTTCTTTTACTTTATGTATTTTTTCTTTTTTAACTTCTTTCACCTGCTGGAAATCACCAGGTCCCTGACTTTCAGTCATTTTATCTCCTGATGGACCGCCTTCTCTAGTAGTAACACTTTGTATTGGAACACTTAAAACATTCTGAATTGTTTCAGTTTCTATATCAGCAGTGCAACTCATACCGGGTCGTAATGAGTTCTTAGGATCTATTAATTTAATCTTTACTTCAAAATTTACTACTTCATTCTGTGAACCCAAACCTGTTGTCTTTGCACTATTCCCGATTTCAGATACTAAACCAAGAAATTCCTGATCTTTAAAAGCATCAATCTGAATTCTGGCAGTATCACCAATTGAAACTAAAACTACATCATTCTCATCAACATCAACAACGGCTTCAATATTTCTTAGATCTGATACAGTCATAATATCTGTACCCATAGAAAATCCTGCTCCGAATACTCTTTCTCCTAATTCAACATTTAATTTAGTAACAACACCATCCATTGGTGATAAGATTGTTGTTTTGTAAAGTGTCTCCAGAGTTTCTCTTAGCATAGCTTTACTTTGCAGTACATTTGCCTCAGCCGCTTCGTATGAAGCTTTTGAAGTTAAGTAATTGGATTTTGCTGCTTCAAGTTCTGAATCGCTTGCAAGACCCTTACTATGTAATTCCTGAATTCTTTTATAATCAAGTTCAACCTTGGTTAATTCAGCTTCTCTCATTTTTAAACTTGCCTGAGCAGCTAACAAATTAGCTTCCAATCTTTGCTTCTGTGCCTGATACTGATCTCCTTTTATTCTGATCAGAAGCTGACCTTTCTTTACATAGTCACCTTCTTTAACCGGCAGTTCAACAATTTCTCCGGTTACTTCAGGATTGATAACGACTTTAAATTCAGGATTTATCTTGCCGGTTGCTGCAACAGTTTGGGTTATTGTTCTCTTTGTTACCTTTTCAGTCTGAACAGAAATAATTTCTTCTTTATTTCCGCCAATAAAAGCAATAAGCACTAAAATGAGAATCAGTAAACCGATTCCTCCAAATATGTATAGCTTCTTCTTCGATTTTTTATTTCCTTTTGCCATTTGAGACATTCTCCTGTTAAAAAATTTATTCGTATGATTTATAATCCAAAGTGCCCAGATTATATTTAAGTTCTTCACTTAGTTTTATATAATTAAACTGCGAATTAATGTAATTAGTTTTTGCATTTTGATAAGATGTATTAGCAATCAATACATCAAGTAATTTGCCTGCACCAAGATTATATTTTTCTTGTTCTATCTTAAGATTTTCTTCAGCCGCACTTACATTCTTTTGAGTTACAAGCAATCCTTTTTTAGAGGCTTCAAGATCCAGGAAAGATTTCTGTATTTCCTGTTTAATCATTCTTTCACTGTCTCTTACCTGAAGTTCATAATTCATTGCATCAACCTCAGCGCTTTGTATTAAATTATGAGTGGAAAAACCTGAGAAAAGCGGAATACTTAAAGTAAGTCCAGCCGAAAATAAATGATTCTTGAAAAGATCTTCAGGAACATTAGCATCTGTTCCATATCCTAATCTTCCTGTTAACGACGGCAGATGCCCTGAACGCGCAATTGTCAGATTATCGTAATAAGCATCCAAGGTTAGTTTTTGTGCAAGATAATCTCTGCGATTATTTAATGCTTGTTTTACAAGTTCGGAAAGTCTATCATAATCTGTATTGATATCCGTATCCAGTATTTTAATTTCTCTTTCAGAAAAATTATCTGAGTATTGATAGTTTTCTAAAACATCAAGTCCTAGATAAAACAATAAATTGCTTTTAGATGTTTCTAAAACATTTTTTTGCTGAATCAGCTGCAGTTCTGCATTGCCTAATTGTACCTGTTGCTGATAAACATCTGCTTTAGTTACAGAACCTAACCTGTTTCGTTCTTCAATAGTTTCAAGGTTTTTTTGCTGCTGCTTAACATCTTCTTCTCTTACTTTTAATAACTGCTCAGACTCAACAATTGCATAATAAAGATTGATTGTCTGAAAGACTACTTCCTGTTTTTTCTGTTCAATAGCTAATTTTACAGCCTCGTAATTATTCTGACTGCGGGAAAGATTAGCGAAATTTGAAAGACCATCAAACAATACAATACTTGAATTTATACCAACTGACCAGCTACGGGAATCAGCTTCATATCCTTCGCCTTTATTTTTATTCCAGCTCCAGCTTCCTGAAGCATTTAAATTGGGCAAAAAGTTTCCATACGCAGCAGTTAAATTAGATTCACTTTTCAGCAGATTATTCTCATTAGAAAGTAATCCGCTGTTTTTTTGCAGTGCAATTTTTATTGCTTCATTTAAGGTTAGCTGGCTTTGAGAATAAATATTGATATTTAACAAAAGTAATATTGAGAAAAAGAAAAATTTCATTTGTTTCTCCGTTTGATAAATTTAAGACCTAATTGGAGGTCTAAAATACAATAATATTTTCAATCATTCGTTGATAATAATTGCCCCAAAAATAGTCTAATTGATTGAAAGTTGGTTTGTTTAATTATAAATGGTTATATAATTACACATACGGTAACTAATAACTTTAATAAATAGTTAATGATATTATCTAAAATCGATTTTAATTTTCAGTTGAAACTATTCTGTTATTTCAGTATTATTTTTTCAGTAATAAAAAGAACTTATACAAATGAAATCATTGAAAGTAAAAACTATCCTTATAATGTTATTGGTAATAACATTTGGTATAACTAATATCTCAGAAGCTCAGCAAGTTAACAGAATATCTGATAAAATCGGCGGAAGTTCGGGAAATACAGGTAATGTAAACGACTCAAAAGACAATACATTTTTATATGTTGCCGGAGTTGCAATAATTGCCGGAATAGTTGTCTATGCAATACTCAGCGATAAAAAGCCCGCTGAAAAAACCAAATCCGATACTACTGCAATACTAAATAATGAAGAATTAATTAATAAGTATCTTACATTTAACGATAAGTTTCAAAGCTATCAAACACAAATACCAATTAACCTATCTATTGGAATTCAAAATAATCTGGTCAGAATAGAAGAGAAAAGATACTTCGTTGGCTTAAGATATAATTTTTAATTTATTACTCTGATAGAAACTTGTCTTTTATTTTCATAAGATAATTAAGAGCTTCTTCATAGTTATTTCCGATCTTGCCATCAAGTATAGCCTCTTCAATTGCAGTTTTAATTTCACCAACTTTTCTTGATGGTTTAAGATTACAAATCTGCATAATCTCATCTCCTCTTACAGGTGACTGAAAAGCACGAAGATTATAGCGTTCCTTAACATCACGTACTTTTTGCATAACGCGTTCATAGTTACCAAGATATTCTTCAACTTTATAAGGATTCTTGCTAGTAATATCAGCACGGCACAACGTAATTAAATCTTCAAGATCCTCGCCTGCCTGCACAACTAATCTTCTTATAGCTGAATCTGTTACTTCTTCTTTTGCTAATGCAATCGGGCGAAGATGTAATGTGATAAGCTTTTGAACATATTCCAATTGACTAAGAGGTAATTTCATCCTGTGGAAAATCTTTTTCATCATTTTAGCGCCAAGATTTTCGTGACCATGAAATGTCCATCCGATTCCTTCAACAAACTTTTTTGTCTGCGGTTTTGCAATATCGTGAACTAATGCCGCAAACCTTAACCAGACACTATCAGTTTCTTCACAAATATTATCTACCACTTGAAGTGTATGTAGAAAAACATCTTTATGATGATAATCTTTCCGCTGATCAACACCTGACATTATTGCAATTTCAGGAAACACAATCTCAAGAACCCGGGAATCAAATAATAGTTTTAATCCGATCGATGGTTTTGGAGTTGATAAAATCTTTAAGAATTCATCTGTTATTCTTTCCTGAGAAACAATTGAAAGGCGATTACGCATTTCATAAGCAGCCTTCATTACATTTTTTTCTACTTTAAAATTTAATTGCGAAGCAAATCTGAAAGCTCTCATTATCCTTAAAGGATCATCGTCAAAAGTTTTAAATGGGTCTAAAGGGGTTCTGATAATCTGATTTTTAATATCTGTCAGACCATCGTAAACATCAATCAGCTTTCCGAAATCATCTTTGTTAAGAGAAACAGCTAAAGTATTAATAGTAAAATCGCGTCTGCTGATATCATCTTCAAAAGTACCGTCTTCTACAATCGGTTTACGGGTATTCCTGTCATAAGACTCTCTGCGTGCACCAACAAATTCAATATTCATATCATCAAAATCGAATTGAGCTGTACCAAAATTTTTAAAATAATTTACATTCCTGATATTAAGTCTTTCGGCAACTGTTTTAGCAAAATCAATTCCGCTTCCAATAACGAGAATATCAATATCACTTCTTTCCCTTTTCAATATCAGATCTCTGACATATCCGCCAACAACAAAAACATTTTTGTTTTCACTCTGTGCAATCTGAGCAATCTTACTTAGTACAGGATTCTGACTCAGCTTTTTAATAATTGATTTATTACTGATTGATAACATCCGTTGTATCAGGATTAATATATTTTATAAAATTATTCGCGTTATTAAAGAACCAATTCGCTTTGTTATAATTTTGTTTCATAGCAAAATAAAATGGATTTTGTTCTTTATACCTTAATGCCAATGCCGAGTATTTTCTTGCATTAGCATAATCTCCATTTGCCAGCATAAAATCTGATAGCTTATAAACTGCATAACTGCTTTCTAAATTATCAATAATAAAAGTCTTATTAAAATTCTTTATAACCTGTTTGTAATTAGTTTTTATACTATGGCTTAAATTTAAGATAGATGGAATTGTATTATAATCAAGGCTATCTTTATTAAGCTTAATCAATATATTATATTTCAGTGAATCATCGGCTTCAAGAAAATTTTTAAGTAAATCCTTATCCAATAGTTTTAAGCGCAGCTTTGATAAAAAAACAAGATTAAAAGACGCATTGCTTTCAATAATATTCTGATAACTTAATTCAGCAATTGGATACATATCATTAAGGGCATTAAGATCACCTAATCTTAACATCAACAGATATTCATAAGGCGAATCAGAAAATTTTTTCAGATTAGCTGACAGAAGTTTAACAGCTTTACTTGTTTCCTTTTTCCTATAATAAGTTTCTGATAATCCAATCAAAGCTGAATAATTAAGCGCTTTGTTATTAACATCTGTAAATAATTTTTCTGCTTTATTCAAATTACCTTCTTCAAGATAATTATAAGCATCTGCTAATCTGTCAGAAATATATCTTGGACAAACTTTTTGAATAATGGATAAACGACCGAAATAATAATCAGCCATTTCCTGTCCGGCAATACTTGGTAATTCTGATAAATATTGCTCAAATAATTTCTGTTCATCTTCTAATTTGTTGTTAAATATAAATTCAAAATCATTTGATGAATAAAAATCTTTTACTTTATTTATTCCGTATTTATCAATAAGATATTTAATAAAAGCTCCGCTGTAAGTATAACCTAAAGAAGGATTTGAACGAAAGAAATTTAATCCGCTAAATAAAGGGACAATGTCCAATTTATAGTTATGATTATATGCCAGCGCAGTGAAATCAGTCAATTCAAAATCGTACGAAACACCTTCTACCGCTTTTGCCACTCCCTCTATTAGTGCGGGATTGAATCCTGCTGCCAATTTAAAAATACCAGTTCCAAACTCAGCGGAAAAGATATGCACAAGTTCATGCTTTAATGTATTATCCCAGGATTCAGCACTTAAGTAAACAGCATATTGCCATGGTTTGGTTACATCAGCATTTCCGGCTCCAAATAATTGCTTCTTCTGTTCGCGATTATTAAAAACATAAACATTTATTTTTTTTGAAGGAATAACTTTTAAATAATCTGTTAGTATTGAGTAATAATATTCCTGACTTATTGAAATATATTCAGCTTCTTCATCAGTTAGCTTATCGTAATATAAGATGAAATTTTCAGTTTCAATTTTTTGAAATAGTGTATTTTCCAGTTTATAAAATGAAGTTGAAAAACCTATAAATGGAGAAAGGAATTGAAAAATTATAAATAAGATAATCACCTCAAAAAGAAATTGATTCTTTTTAGCTGCCAACAAATTGCGTTTTTTATAAACCAGATTAATCATTACAATACTAAAAGATAAGACTATTATCTGATGCCAGAATAATTTTAAATCAGGACTCAGACCTTCATCATAAATATTACCCGGAAAGAAACCAATCAATGGCGAATAAAAATAAATCTGTGGGAAAAAGTATATTTCAAATACCGGAATCAGAGCGAGTAAAATAATTACAAGAATAAAAATTGATCGTTTGAATTTCTTAAAATAAAAACCAATTAAAAGGGCTAAGGAAAATCCAAGCAATAAAGAAGGCAGTGTAATTAAAAAATAAAAACCTAATCCATCCCAAAATGAACAGAACATTGTTAGCAGCGAATTGATCAGTGTGATAATAAGAGGTATTAAAAATAATACTGTAAGATTCTTTAAAATTTTTATAAGATTTAATTCAGTTTTCTGAATTTTAGAAATAGTAAACAATCCGGAAATTATAACTAGTAATAATCCGTTAACAGCTGCAAACTCATAACCAAAAGTATTAAGTAGGGCAATACCTGTAAACAAGCAGTTCACAAGAATCAGAATCAGTGCTGATACCATAAATGTTATATTAGCTTTAAGATGAAAAAAGGATTTCATAAAATAAAAAGTTTAGCAAAGACAGTGAAGAGTTTAATTCATCATTTCTTTTGAAGAGCACTTTTAAATAGGCTTCCGTTGTTTCCAACGATCATATACTTACCGGAGTTTAATTGCTTTATATCATTTAAAGCAACTGGTTTTCCTATAGATTTCATTTTCCAGCTTTTGCCCGCATCTGATGAATGTAATACTTCACCTCTGTTGGTAATAATTATTCCGTTATCACTGTTATCAAAAATAATTTTGTACAACCCCGAAGAAGAGTTTATATTAATATCTTTCCAGCTATTACCACCATTTTCTGATCTCAGAATCATACCATTACCACCGACAATAAACCCTAAAAATTCATTAACAAAAATCACATCCTTAAAATAAGTTTGATACTTTGAGCTGACTTTGCTCCAGGATTCCCCGCCATTTATAGTTTTAAGAATAATTCCGTCCCAGCCAACAATTGTTCCGTTAAGATTATCAGCAAAAGCAACAGAGAATAGATTTTCTGAAACATTGCTCATCCTCCTGCTCCAGCTTAATCCTCCATCTTCTGTCTTTAAAATCAAACCATTTGAACCAACTGCAAATCCGGTGTAATCCGAAATAAATATGATTTGGAAAATTGTTTCAGATACACCAGTATTGATTTTTTTTATTTGTTTATTCTTATCATTATAGATTCCTATAAAACCATCTGAACCCGCAACAAAGATCTTATTATCTGAAATTGTAAGCGAATGAAAATTATTTTTATAACCGGTTTTGACCAATTCCCAATCAGAACCTGAATTAATTGTTCTGAATAAAGTACCCGAATCTCCAGCAAGAAAGCCATTGAAGTCGTTTGTAAAACATATTGCATTCAGATTGGCATCAGTATTAATCTTTACATTTAACCAATCAGTTGATAAAATGTAATGCGGGTTTTTTGTATAATCCTGCGAATAATTCAATGAGTTAATATCATCTTTTTCATATTCTTCTATTGTTTTTTTAACAACGTTATATACAATTACTGCAAGCACAATAAAAACCAGAACAAGTAAAATATTTGTAAACGTATTAAATTTTTTTGATTCAGTTTTTTCAGAAATCACTTCATCTTCAGTAAGCACCGGTGTATAATCATCTTCGGGTATATACTGATTTATGCCTGATGAAGTAAAAGAATCAATTTTGGGAACAAGCTTTAGTGCCTCTTTAAATTCCTGAGCATTGTTAAAAGAATTGTCACCGGCTTTGCCAATTGCTCTTAAAATTATTTCATCAATAAAATCCGGAATTCCCGGTAAAATGTTAGTTAATCTTTCAGGCACCTGATTAACATGTGCATCAATAATTTCATAAATAGTATTTACCTGATATGGATGATACCCGGTTAACATTTCATAGTATGTTATACCTATAGCATAAATATCACTTTTAATTGTTACAACATTGCCGCTAAGTTGTTCGGGACTCATATATAAAAGTGTCCCCGGTCTGGAATTCTGTTGTGTAACAGTTTTTATATCTTCAATTGACTTTGATATTCCAAAATCCATTATCTTCGGATTGCCTTCGTGATCAAGTATGATATTGGAAGGTTTTAAATCTCTATGAATAAATCCTGAACTGTGGGCAGCATCGATACCATTTAAAATCTGTTCTAATAACTCTGTTGCATAATATAAATCAAAGCGTCCGTTCTTTCCGATAATACTTTCAATTGTCTCTCCATGGATATATTCTATGACAATACCAAGTATATCTCTCTCCTGAACAAATCCATAAACTGAAACTATATTCGGATGAGAAAGTTTAGCCTGATTTCTTGCTTCTCTTTTAAATCTTTCTATAAATCTGGGATTAGGAATTGAATTAATATTTATAATTTTTAACGCAGCGTATCGCTCAAGAATAGTATCATATACTTTGTAAACGGATCCCATTCCGCCAACACCAAGCAACGAAACAACTTTATAATTTTGTATTTTTCTTCCAATCATCGGATTTTTTCTAAAATAATGAAAGAATAATCATCAGGTGCACCTCGCTGTTTAATTAATTTTATTAACTCTGTTTTCATCTGTTCCAGATCTACATAGTTTAATATCTCTTCTAATTCTTTATTACTAATCAGATTCGAAACCCCATCCGAACATAAAAAGAATTTATTAATCTCAAAATCATTGATTTTTATTTTGCTTATATCAGGCTGTGTATGCTGATGTTCACCAAGTGCATTAAGGATTACATTTCGTTGAGGATGATTTTTAGCCTGACTACCGGAAATAAATCCTTCATCTAAAAGTTTTTGCACCAATGAATGATCTTTGGTCAGCAGATGTAATCTCTGAGACTTCAGGTGATATATTCTTGAATCTCCGATATGAGCCCAGTAAATAAAATTTTCAGTAAAGAACATAAGCTCAATTGTTGTAGCCATGTTTTTTTCAAATCCGGTATTGAGAGAGCGGTTGTATAAAAAAGTATTAGTCTCTTCAATTGTGTACCTAATTCTCTCAATGTAATCGGAGGAATCACCCGCCGAAAAAAAATACATTGCTGATTTTAGTGCGATTTTTGCTGCAAGATCTCCGCCATGTTCACCACCCAGACCATCGCATAGTAAACACAGTAAACCATCCTGCATCTCTATAACTTCTATAGAATCTTCATTAATTTTTTTCTCAGCTCCGGCAGAGGTAAATTTCACATACCTATACCCCATTGAGATACCTCACACGTAGATAGTAATTAAATATCATTTAGATTATAAAAATAAGAAATATTAGTCTTATCTGCTGAATGTCCCGTAAAAAATGCTTAGAGATTGCATAAGCGACTTTAAGTTAATTTGTTTGGCAAAAATGGTAAGAGTATATTTGCAAGCGTTTTTTCAATAAAAAACGAATAATAATTGAGATTTGTGGTCATTTTGTTAAAAATTTAACCCGAAATCAAAAATCGCGAGAATGGCGGAATTTGGCAGACGCGCTAGACTTAGGATCTAGTACCGAGAGGTGTCGGGGTTCGAGTCCCCGTTCTCGCACTTTCACATCAATTCATTTATTATTTTTTTGAGGTTACTGTTTTTATGGAATTTAATGTTGTCGATTTAAGCTCTTCAGAAAAAGAGGTTGAAATAAAACTTCAGTACGATGAAATCAAAAAAGAAATCGAAGAAGAAGTAAAAAAACAAGCTAAAAAAATTCAGATACCTGGATTCAGAAAAGGCAAAGCACCGCTTTCTATGCTTAAAAAAATGTACGGTGATGCTTTTGAATATGAAGCTTCCGAAAAAGTTGCCAATTCATTTTTTTGGAAAATTGCTGATGAAAAGCAATTAAAGCCTATTGGTCAGCCTGAAATGACTGATCTTAAATTTGAACCTGAAAAAGATCTCTCATTCAAAGTTAAATTTGAAACTATTCCAACGCTGAATGTAAAGGACTATAAAAATTTAACATTCGAGATTCCTGATTTGATTGTAAATGAAAATGAAATTCAGAAAGAGATAGACTATATCTTAAAAGCAAATAAAGAATTAGAAGATGCTGAAGAAATTATTGATGAAAAATTTGTAATTGATGCTGAGGTTCTGCTGGTTGAAAAAAATGGTGAAAAAATTCCGGATACCATTCCTGAGAAGATGCAGATAGACTTAACCGCTGATGGCATTTCCAAAGAAATAGTTAAAAACTCCAGAAATAAAAAAGTCGGAGAATCATTTAATTTTGTCTTTAAAGATGAACATACTCATAAACACGATGATGGCACTGAAGAAGTTCATAAAGAAGAATATAATTATGATGTTAAGATTCTGGGATTAAAGAAAATAATTTATCCGGAGTTAAACGAAGAACTGATTAAAAAAGTAACCCGTGATAAAGTTTCAACTGAAGCTGATCTGCGTGAAGAAATAAAAAAAGATATTCAATCATATTACGATAACCAGACTGAAGAGATGATCAGAATTAAACTGATCAGCGAAATTCTTAAGAAAAACGATTTCGTTCCGCCTCGCTCTTTAGTTAATAATATCCTTAATGAATATGTTAAGAATGAAGAAGAACAGGCAAAAAAATCTAAATATCCGTTTAATAAAGAAGAGGCAAGGAACAGATTAGAAAAATCGGCTGAAAATGAAGTAAAATGGTATTTAATAAAAAACGAAATACAAAAAGCAGAAAATATATTATTAACTGATCAGGACTTAAATGAATTAGCTGAGTCTGAATCAGTAAAAACCGGTTTACCGGTTGATAAACTTATTAACTATTACAAATCATCAAATCAGGGTGAACGTATCCTTGATAAAAAGTTATTCGATTTTCTTAAATCAAATAATACTATTGTAAAAGTTGATGCTGATAAATTGAAATCAAAACAAGAGGTAAAAGATGAAAAATAATATTGAAATTTATAACCAGTTGGTACCTTATGTAATTGAGCAGACCGGACGCGGTGAAAGAGGAATGGATATCTATTCCCGTTTGCTCAGAGAAAGAATTGTTTTTTTAGGAACAGCAATAGATGATCACGTTGCAAGTTTAACAATTGCACAATTAATTTTTCTTGAAGCTGAAGACAGTGAAAAAGATATCCAGATGTATATTAATTCACCCGGCGGAAGTGTTTCAGCCGGATTAGCAATTTACGATACAATGAAATATATAAAACCTGATGTTGCAACAATCTGTGTTGGTATGGCAGCAAGCATGGGTGCGATACTTTTAGCTGGCGGCGCTGCCGGTAAAAGGTCTTCACTCCCGCATTCAAAGATTATGATTCATCAACCCTGGACTCAGGGAATTGGCGGTCAGGTTACTGATGTTGAAATTCAAACAAAAGAAATGATTAAAACCCGTGATACTTTGTATAAAATATTAGCTGAACATACTTCCAAATCAATTGAACAGATTACAAAAGATTGCGACAGAGATTATTTTCTTACTTCGGAAGAGGCAAAACAATATAACCTGATTGATAACATAATTGAAAAAAGGGTAATTGTTAAATAGGATTTATAAGCTGTCCTTTGACAGCTTTTTTTTTATTAAATATTATTGAACGATGTTAGACATAAAGAAGATTAAAACATTTTTGTTAATATTTTTTGTTTTTGTTTCATATCAGGCAAATGCTCAGCAAACAATAAACAAAATTTTAGATGAATACATTTCAAACTATATCAAAATTAAACAAATCCCCTCTGTAACGGCAGGACTGTTAGTTAATAAAGAAATTAAATGGTTTAACAGTATCGGATATTCTGATATCGAAAATAATGTTGCAGTTTCTGAAAAATCATTATTCAGGATAGCTTCTATAACAAAGCCAATGACTGCAGTAGCAATAATGCAATTATGGGAAAAAGGAATTATAAATCTTGATATAGATATAAGAAAATATATCCCTTACTTTCCCGAAAAGAAATATAAGTTCACTATCAGACAATTGTTAAGTCATACAGCAGGAATCAGGAATTATAAAGAAGGAGAATTTGACAGTAAAAAATTTTATCAATCTACAAAAGAAGCTTTAAAAGTTTTTGAATATGATTCCTTGATGTCTGAACCGGGAACCAAATATTTGTACACATCATTAGGTTATAACATACTTGCTGCGATTATTGAAGAAGTAACTAAAAAGCCGTTTGAAAATTATATTTATGAAAATATTCTTAAACCTGCAGGAATGTTAACAACCAGAGCTGATAAACAGCGGGAAATTATTCCGTTCAGAGTTCGGGGATATGAGAAAAATGTTGAGTATAATTTTATAAATGCTGCTTTAGCTGATTTAAGTATCAAAGTTGCCGGCGGAGGGTTTTTATCCAATTCAAAAGATCTGTTACTATTTGCAAAAGCCCTGCTTGATAATAAATTAGTTGATGAAACTACATTAAAAATAATGACAAAAAGAACTCGTCTTAAAAACGGTAGCTATGTTGATTACGGATTAGGATTTTCACTGGAGTTTGAGAATGATTCATTAAAATATTTTGGTCATGCAGGTGCAGGCACAGGATTCAGCGGTATGTTAATGATATCTTCAAATGGAAAAAATGCAGCAGTTTATTTAACAAATATCAGAGATATTAATTTAGGAGAACCCGCTAAAGATATTTTAGCTCTATATTCAACAGGTGTTCAACCGGTAATTACTCAAACAATATCACAGGAGTTAATGAAAACTTACAAAACAAACGGTATTGACTCCACAATTTCAAAACTCACTTATATTTATAAATATCAAAAAGAACTTTTTAATTTCGATGAAGATGGAACCACTGTTTTTTCTAAAAATTTATTGGAATTAAATAAAGCGCCTGATGCGATTATTTATCTTAAAGAAATTATTAAAGTATTTCCCAAATCATTTAAAGTTATAAGTGCTTTGGGCGATGCTTATCTGAGTGATAAAAATGAAGGTATGGCACTTCGATATTATAGAAATGCTTTGCAGATAAATAATTCTGATCAAAGAATTAACGATCTGATAAAAAAATTAAGCAAGAAATAATTCCCTTTCCTATTTAATAAAAAATTATTATTTAGAACTTAATAATTAAGATTACTCAACTATTTAATTGTTTTTGATTAGGTATAGTTATGAATGGTTACAGATTTACAAAATTTGATCCTTCAAAAATTAAAGCGAAATCAACTTTTGAAAATCTTTTAAATATTTTTCTTCAGCTTCTCACTATTTCTTCAGGTGATGTAGAGGAAGCATTAAATTGGATGAATGAGATTGATAGAAAATATAAAATTACCGACAATAACTATGGCATGGCTGATTTTATTGAGGATCTGAAAAATCAAAATTATATTAAACAGGATGATGAATCATTAAAATTTATTCCAACAAATAAATCAGAAAGAACTATAAGAAAGCGATCTCTTGAAGAGATATTCGGTAAACTGAAAAGGAATTTAACAGGCAATCATAAAACTTTTCTAGCCGGTCAGGGCGATGAACAAACATCTGAAAAAAGACAATATATGTTCGGAGATCTGCCTGACCAAATTGATATAACTGATTCTATCAGAAAAGCACAGATAAATCATGGTATTGAAGAATTCAGTTTAACAGAAGATGATCTGGAAGTTGAAGAAAGAGATTATAAAACTTTAACTTCAACCGTTCTGATGATAGATATTTCTCACTCAATGATTTTATACGGAGAAGACCGGATCACACCAGCTAAAAAAGTTGCAATGGCTCTTTCCGAATTAATCACTACAAAATATCCAAAAGATACTCTTGATATAATTGTATTCGGAAATGATGCCTGGGAAATTTCAATCAGAGATCTTCCTTATCTTGAAGTCGGACCTTATCATACAAATACTGTTGCCGGACTTGAATTAGCAGGAGATATTTTAAGACGAAGAAAGACCAACAACAAACAAATATTTATGATAACAGACGGTAAACCAACTTGCTTGAAAGAAGGAATAAGATATTATAAAAACAGTTTTGGTCTGGATAGAAAAATATTAAACAGAACTTTAGATCAGGCTGCAAAATTCAGAAGAGCAGGAATTACCATTACAA
>Ga0116185_1001238_pt1 | contig 26184 bp, 24 predicted proteins | sample AD_JPNNA7_MetaG_FD_89754 | JGI IMG/M metagenome (GOLD analysis project Ga0116185, IMG submission 89754) | Active sludge microbial communities of municipal wastewater-treating anaerobic digesters from Japan - AD_JPNNA7_MetaG | ecosystem: Engineered > Bioreactor > Anaerobic > Digestate | place...
ATGATTTTTATTCCTGCTTGTAACCTAAAATTATTTTTCACTTTTGTCAATAGCCGGATAAAATTTTTATTCAAGCCGCACCCCTGATAGAACGCAGATGACGCAGATTAAGCGGATTTGCACGGATTATCTTTGCGAGCTTTGGGTTTGTAATTTCTTGGCGGGCTTTGCGTGAAATGTGTTTAGAGAAAAATTCACGCTAAGTGTGCTGAGGCATTTTACAAAGAACACAAGTCTAATAGAGGTATTTTCACTTCTTTAATTTATCATTAAATATTTTTTCAAACTTTTCAACTTTCGGAGTAATTACGTAAACACAATATCCTTGGTTTGGGTTGTTCTCATAATATTCCTGATGATAATTTTCTGCGGGATAAAATTTTTCAAACTTTGTTATTTCTGTTACGATAGGCTTATCCCATATTTTTTCATCAGTTAGTTTCTGCTTATAGTATTCTGCTTTTTGTTTTTGTTCATTGTTATGGTAAAAAATAACAGAGCGATACTGAGTTCCGACATCATTTCCTTGTTTGTTCAATGTTGTAGGATCGTGAGTCTTCCAGAATATTTCCAAAAGCTCATCATAACTAATGATTGAAGGATCAAATGTTATTTGAGTGCATTCTGCATGTCCGGTTGTCCCCTCACAAACTTCTTCATAAGTGGGATTTGCAATATTGCCGCCGGAATAGCCAGAAATAACGGATACAACTCCATTTACTCTTTCAAAAATTGCCTCAGTACACCAGAAGCATCCGGTCCCCAAAGTTGCCGTATCTAAATCTGAATTATTTATATTCATAATGTTTTTTTTCTCCAGGTTTTCTGTGGATTTAATTTTGTTACACCCCATAGGATTTAATGTTACAAGAAATAAAGCATAAGTTATAAATAAAATCACCTTCATTACATTATTCACCAATTATCTTCTGTGTTTTGTTATCCTGATTATTTCTTTATTAAAAATGGCAGGATTAACATAAAATAATCCCGATTAAAAATGAACTTACTTATACAAACTGCTTTTGTTTTTGAGAACAATCACAGTGTTTTTATAAATAAAAAAGTTGTTTTAAGAAAAGTAAAATTATAATTTTATAGCGCAATCAATTAATTAACATAATACCTCTACAGCAAAATAATTTATGGGCAAAAAAATTACAGTTGCAGTACCTAAAGGCGGGGTTGGAAAAACAACAACCGCGGTAAACCTAGCTGCTGCTTTTGCTATTGCAGAAAAGAAAACACTATTAATTGATTTCGATCCTTCCGGTGCTTGTTCGGTTTCATTAGGATTTGAAAACGAAAAGCTGAAGGGCGATATTTTTCAGGTAATAAGTTTTATTAAGCATATCGATTCAGTAATTCACCATACTGATTTACCAATGCTTGATTTCATCCCTTGCAGTATAAACTCAGCAGAAGTTGAGGAAAGAATAAACAGACTTACACGCAATATACATCTCTTTGAAAATATCCTTAATCAATATGCACTTGAACATTATGATTATATAATCATTGATTGTCCACCATATTTAAAAGGTTTAACTACGGTCGCTTTGGCAGCATCAGATTCTGTATTAATTCCAATCCGTGCCGGTCAGTTTTCAATTACGGCATTAAAAAAAATGTATAGTCACATTTGTTTAGTAAGAGAAAATCTTAATAAAAGATTAGTTGTTGAGGGAATACTTCTTACAATGTTTGAAAAAAACACAAAAGCATGGGGATTAACTCAAAATGCTATTTATAGTAATTTTGGCTCAGATGTACTTGAAACAATAATACCAAAAAGCACTACAATTTCTGAAGCCGAATTTTATGGAAAGCCCACGATGTTATTTAATATAAAATCACCGGGCTCAGTTGCTTACTTAAAACTTGCAAATGAACTGATGAATAAAAACGGGCAGGGCTCATGAAGGTATTTTCTGATCTTAAGTAAAAAGCCTCCACAAAGGAGGCTTAAAATAGATTTTACATTTTAGCAGGATCTTCCGGAGTAACATTTTTCTTTCTCAGGATAAAAAAGAGTGCAACAACAAATAATACTGCCAATCCAATAACAGCATAAAGCCACATATTATCCTTGGGGGTTATTGCAGCTTTCCATTCAGAAATTTTCTTTTCTATCTCATCTTTCTGTGCTGTTGTCAAAAGTTTGCTGTTTAACAGATAAGGCATCCATTCTAATGAGACAGATTTAAACCAAACGCTGTCTGCAAATGCAGTATAGGCTTTTTCAGATTCATCTTTATTTTTAATCCCATAATTCCTGATCTCATCAGAAATATACTTTGTTACAATAGATGTAAAATCGTTGCCGTTATTAAATTCCTGCAGATTAATATTGTGCAGTGCAAACTCTTCGTTAATAGATTCCCAGGCTTCCTTTTTTATCCTGTTGGACCATACAGTTAACAGGTTATTAATTTCCTGTAACTCAGCAGATTGTTCTTTTTTGCCAGCATAAACTTCTATTAACTTTGGTCCGATTTTATTCCACATATTAACAAAATTTTCCTGCTGTTTCCTGACACCGTCAAGATCTTCAACCTTTAAAGATGTTACTTCGAGGAAGCGGCTGTTATCTCTTAAAGATTTTTTTATGGTTGCAAGCAGATTATTTCTTTCAATCTGTGAATAGACTTGTTCTTTGTCCCGTTTAGTCATTGTTGTAACATCACCAGCCAATTTAGGAGTAAGACTATCAACAATAGCAAAGATCAACTGATCGCGCTTTAATACTGTTATTCTTAAATCAGCAATAAGTTTCTCCAGCTCATCAATAGTTGCAGCATCTTTTCTCTTTTGTGTTTCCAGAATACTGATGCGGTCAAGAAGCTCATTGTTTCTTTTATTCAAAAGATCAACTTCAGATTTTAATGCTGTTACTTCGGTTTTCAAAACATCAATTTCTGTAAAATCATCCCGTCGTAATTCAAGAGATGCAACAAGGTTATCAATGGTAGATAAAAAGTTCTCAGGATAAAGGCTTTGATCAAGCAGGAATTTTTTTGCGGAAAAGTCTCTTTTAAAATTATCTATTTCTATTTTCAGACTATCAAGTTCCTCAAGACTTTTTGCCAACTTTATACTGTTTGCCAGATTAATGTTTCTTTCCTTAAAGCTTTGCACCATTTCATAATCAGATTGTGCAAATAAAATTGTCGAAGAAAACAAAAAAACCACAAAAAGAATATAGTTAATAAATTTTGAGTGTATCATTTAATCTCCTCCTTGTATTCCGTCAGAGGTTAATCTATAAGACTTTCCGTTAGTTATTAATTCTATAAACAGAGATCTTTGGTTAAATACAGGATTCGGCATACCGGTTTCATCTATTTGAATTTTTTTCTCGAGGACAAAAGAATCCTTATCAGCACTAAAGATATATACGTTTTTAAAATCAACTGAGGTCATAAAATAGTAACCCTCATTATTTCTTATTAATCTCAGCGTCTTACCGGCATAACTGAGTGAATCCTGCATTTCTTCAAGAAATAATTCCTTAGTGTTAAAATAGACAGAATGCCTTTCTTCTTTTACAAATCCTTGATTATCTATTTTTAAAACTGCCTCGATAGGCCACCCGAATTCTGCTGGTTTTAATGTTAGAGAGGAACAGTTATAAAAAAAGAAGCCTGTAAAGATTATAAATAATATTTTTATTTGCTTCATAATATTTCCTGCAAAAAATCATTAAGACAAACTTAAGAAATCCATTAACTCTACCCAATACTATAATCTTGAATTTTAACGGATTTTACGATTTTAGGCGTTTTCAGTGATTTAATTTTCGTCTGAAGGAACTTTCGGTGAATTTTCTTCAGGTGAATTGTTTGATTTAAGCCGATTACTTTTTTTCAATAAATCGGTAAGTAAATATTCTATCTGCGAATTAATACTTCTTAGGTCATCAGCCGCCCATTTTTCAAGGGCGGCATAAACTTTTTCATCTATTCTTAATAAAAACTTTTTCTTTTCAGCCATTTCAAAAATTTCCCGATTAAGCGATACCGCTGTTTCTGTTCTGCTGCAGAATCTTATAGAAAGTTAAAAAAACAACCCACGGATTTTCATCTATCAGTTCAGAACTTTTCTCAATAGTAATATTAGTCTTCTCTTTTAATGAAAATTTATTTTTAAATGTTAATAACAGATCATTATAAGAGTTGTAAACTCCGCACGATTTTTTGAGAGACCCGAAGTTAAGCTTAAGTTTTTCTCCGCGCGCTAATGATATTTCGCCTTTCATTCCCCAAAACCTTGTGCTGACATATTCTGAAAAAGGCCTTTGATAACCTTCTTTGAATATGCCAATACTTGTTGCCCAAAAGTTAGTCGGTTTAATTTCATATTTTTGATCAAGCCCTTCAACTATAGCTAAGATGCTCAAGAATTTGGGATAATATAATTTTGCTAATATTTTTTCCTCAGCGATAAGTTCAAACTCTCTCCTTAAAAAACTTTTCTGTGTGAAGTAGAGAGGACTGTCGATATATTCGCTTAATCTTTTCATGATGTTTTTATTGATATAATGTTCCGGTATTAATTACAGGTTGTACTGATGTTTCTGAAACAAGGGCAACCATAAGATTATTTACCATTGTTGCTTTTTTATCTTCATCAAGATTAACAATTTTCTGATCACTTAATGATTTAAGTGCCATCTCAACCATTCCAACTGCTCCTTCAACTATTCTTTGTCTTGCAGCTATCACTGCTTGTGCCTGCTGTCTTCTTAACATTGCCTGCGCAATTTCTTGTGCATAAGCAAGATGACTTATTCTGGATTCAATTACTTCAACTCCTGCAATCTCCAATCTTGCCTGTAAAGTTTTTTTAAGATTATCAGCTATTTCCAGAGGAGTTCCGCGTAATGAGGGCATATCTTCTTCGTTAACATCGTAAGGATATTCTGATGCAAGAGAACGAATTGCGGTTTCACTTTGAATATCTACAAACTGCTCATAGTTCTCTACATCAAAAACGGCTTTTGCGGAATCAATAACCTTCCAAACTATAACAGCCCCAATTTCAATTGGATTACCATGCAGATCATTAACCTTTATTTTCTGACTATTAAAGTTCCGGATCCTTAAAGAAACTTTTTTTCTTACTGTAAACGGATTAACCCACCAGAACCCGGAATCTCGAATCGTACCGGTATATTTACCAAATAATATAAGAACGCGAGAATCATTTGGTTGAACTACAGTGAAGCCGCTTAATAAAAGCAATATAACCGGAATGAGAGGAAGGAAAACCCAAAGAATGTTGTTATTATTTGTCCTTATCCCCAATACTAATAAATAGATTTCCAGAGCAATCAGTGCAAGTATACTGAATAACATTAAAAACCCGTTTAGTTTTTTTGCAGTTTTTTCAGCTATTTTTTCCATTTTACAAACCTTTCTAAATTTGCTATCGTAATGATATCGCTTCAATAGCAAATTTGCAAACAAAACCTGATAATCTGTAAAAAATCAATGTTTATGGTTATTTTTATAAATAAATGGTAAAAAAGCAGAATCTGGTAAGATTTAATATCTTACACTATTTGTGTTATATGCAGATGATACCTCCCAAAATACTCAGCGAATGAAAAACAGTTTATCTGTTTACAACTACATAAAATTGAATATCAGCTACAAATCTATATAATAGAAAAGCCGGATCTATTTAACGTCCGGCTTTTTTTTACTGAAATTATATTTAACGATCTTCTAAAAATTCACAACTTGTACCATATTTGTTTGAGTGAATGTTGTTTTTAATGTTCCGGGAGAATATGTTCCACCTGTATATAATCCGTTACGCACTGTGCCGCCGTTATAAGTTCCGCCTGTATAAACTTTATATTGCGCACCGGCAGTAAGTTGAGCATCTGAAAAAATAATTGAATAATATTTCCTCATTGGCGCAAATGTTAATAAATCATTTCCGTTTGAATCTTCTATATGAAACAGGGTTCCGGCTGAAATACTTGAAAATGATTTTAACAGAACTGAGCGTTGTGTTGATGAATTGCTCGGTGCCTGAGTTAACATTGAGTTTGTTCCGGAAATAACAAGAAAGCCGCCCGATATTTTACATTCACCATTAAAATCCAGTCCAACTTCAAACGTAAATCCGCTTGTTGCTTGCGGTCCGTGAACAACGATAATACCACCATTAATATAAATATCACCGTTTGCATCAAGTGCATCGCCCTGTGTTGAACTTACACAAATATATCCGTCATTTATTATCATTTTACTTCCATCATTTAATTCCCCGCCCAAACCATATGTAGTGTTTAATCCATCATCGCTTGCTGTTACATTAATATCACCGCCATTTATTATTAAGTTAGGAGTCTCAAGTCCTTCAAACGATTGAGTAATTTTAATATTTCCGTTGTAAATAATAAGAGAATCTTTCGATTTTATTCCATCATCTGCAGAGCTGATTAAAATATCACAGTCGAATATTCTGATTGTGCTGTCAGCAGAAATTGCTTTTGCTTCTGCATAATTATCCTGAGATATAAATATCTTCTGTCCGGTGGTAGTAACATTTATTGTCGGCTGTGTAGATGAAGTTCCTATGCTAATATTTGCATCCACATTGATTCCCTTACCACCTTTGCCGGAATTGTTAAGAGTAATTTCTCCGTCAACAATTACTACGCTGCCATCCGTTTTAATACAATGCCCAGTATAAGCATCTGGCTGACCGGCAGGATTTGTATATGCTGCTCCATCTCCGCTTGAAGTAATTCCGAGAGAGCCTGAATAAAATATCAAATCCCGGTCGCAGGAAATTCCTCTCCCAGCCGGACCGCTTGCAGTAATTGTAATTTCAGAAGAAGTGATAATAACATCCTTATCAGCTTTGATAGCTGTACAATAAGAAGGATCATATCCTGAACCCGAGGGTTTTAACACAACTCCGCCTGTTGATATAATATTAACCGAACAATTTTCAAATGTTATGCTTTGTTTTGACTTAATACCCTTTGACTGATTACCCTGAACAGTAATATTTAAATTTCCACCGGATACAGTGATTATACCATCCGCTTTCATAGCGCTTTTATCATTGGCAGTATTTAAAATTTTAACTGTGCCATCAGTAATTTTAATGAAGCTTTCTCCTGCATCGATACCATCACTATTCGATTTAACATCTACCGATCCGCCATTCATAAAAAAGCCATCGTTTACATTAATTCCATCTTTAGCTGCGCTGGTGATAATAATATTTCCTGAGTTTATTTCAATGTAATCATCGCTTACAAGTCCATGCTGATTTGTTCCGCGTCCATTAATTGTAAGATCACCGTTTCCTGAAAAGATAAGCTGTCCTTCGCTGAAAAAAGCTGCTTTCTGATCTTCACCCGCGGGAGCATTTGCATAAGTTAATCCATCGGTTAAAATGTTATGAGTTCCATCTTCAAGAAATACAGATATTTTTTTACCCGATTGTATGTTAATCGCAGGACCATCATTATTTGTAATTTCCACATCGTTCAGATGCAGTTCAAGTTTTTTATCCGAATAAATTTTAAACATCCCGTCTGATGTGGTTCCGCTTAAAACATAATCAAGGTTTTCAATGCCTGAGCTGGCAGTAACGATTACATCGGCGCCTGAAACGCTGACTGAAACTCCGCGTCCTACATATGGATTAATTACCGATGCAGAGCTGTCATTATAAGTAATATAAATAGTTGAATCTGTAATTACATCAAATGTTATACTGTCTATATCAGCAAGATTAAATTGATTGAGTTCATAAGTTGTCTGAAAATATATTTCAGTTGCATCTTCATTAAAATACACACTATCTATTCCGAGGATAAATAAATCCTTAGTTTCGGTTTTTGTATGGACTACTAATTTATTTCGCAGCAATTGCTTTTCATTCATAAGCATTACCTTACTAAAAGTAATGTTATTAATATCAGAAAGATTAATAGACTGAGTCTGTCCATCATTTTTAACAACTTTAAGGACTTGCGGAAATGAATTAGAGCAAATCAATATTGTAAATAAGAAGAATAAAATCTTTTTCATTTTCTAATCCTCCTTACTTCAATAAAATCATTTGTTTGGAAATTATCTGCTCATTACTGCTGACAGTATAAATATAAACTCCGCTGACTACGCTTACATTTTTATCATTAGTTCCATTCCAGATTATTTTATACTCTCCTTCAGGCTGCGTTTCATTCAGCATATCTTTAACAAGCTGCCCGTTAATATCATAAATCCGCACTTTAACATTTGAAGTGTTTGGAATCAAATAAGTAATTGTCGTAGAAGGATTAAACGGATTCGGATAATTCTGCAGAACTTTAAATGATTCAATAACCTGTTTAAGGTCCTGATGATCTTTTATACCGGTTGCTTCATCAAACTCAAGCCGCAAAATATCGTTAACTGAAAATGTCAGGGTGCTGCCATCTTTAAGATGAATATTCATATTTAATTCCTGTCCGTAAATAAGCGAACTGAAAAGAAATATGAAAAATAAAAGCCTTTTCATAAGCATTCTCCTTGTATTAGTTATTGATTGAATCAGAATCAATCAAATAAATAATCAAATTTCCCTCAAACGAAGTTAAGGCTTTTATTTAGCTTGTTCAAACGATAAAGCTTTTAAAAAAATAAAAACCGCAACTATTAGTAATTGGAAAAAGTTCTTGCCAGTTAAATAATATTCTACTTGTTGAAGGATTATTTAATAACTTATACGCCAATGAGTAATAGATTATCGTTTAGGAGAATAATAATTTTTTCAGAACTTAAGGTGCGATTAATTTTTTTATTGCTTCTTCAATTAATGGCTTCATTACCTTATAACCTTCAGAATTCGGGTGAACTCCATCTTTAGAATACTCTTTCTTTAAACCATTTCTATCATCTACCATTGCAGAAAAATAATCAACATAAATTATTTGGTTGCTTTCTGAATAAGCTTTTATCCAACTGTTAAGTTCAATAATTTTTTCTGATGGATTAATTCCAGGCTTCCACGGATAATCAAATACAGGAAGAACTGAAGATAAAATAACATTTATATCATTTGCTTTTGCAATTTCAACCATTGATTTAATATTATCTTCTATCATTTCAAGTGTAGATGGACCGGTATTCCCGGCGATATCATTTGTGCCTGCAAGTATAACAACTGTTTTTGGTTTTAAGTTTACGACATCCTGTCTAAATCTTATTAACATTTGCGGTGTTGTTTGTCCACTGATTCCCCTGTTGATATAATTATTTTTTGTAAAGAACTCCGGACAAATTTTAATCCATTCCTCTGTAATTGAGTTGCCCATAAAGACAACTCTGTTTTCATTTTCTAAAGACGATTTGAGATTTAAGTTCTCTTGTCTATATCTGTTAAGATTAGCCCAATCATCACTTTGGGAAAAAGCTATTTGATTCAAAATAATTAATGATAGAATAATTAATGATTTCATAATAATTAATCTTTCGTCAGAGCTCTTTTACTAAACCCGAATATTTTCTTTCAATCTTAAATCCGAAACGATAGAAATATTCAGGACGGAAAAATCCTGTAGTTACAAATTTGAAGTTTTCCGACTTCATACGGTTAAACAGTTCGTTCATTATTCCTTCACTGATACCTTTTCTTCTATAGCGGTTGGAAACTACAATCTTCTCCATATGCACAGTTGTATCGTCAGCTTTATTATAAAATGCTCCGCCAATTATAAAACCTCTGTCAGATACAGCAACAAGAAACTCGTGTTCAGGTCTGAAATTAACATTTAAGTTTTCTTCAAGATAAAGTTGATGCAGCTTAGAAATTTCTTTTGGGCTAATAGGATTTCTGATTGTATATGCGTTGCCATCATCATCCCTAAGCTGAACAACAAGATTTGGATTTCCAGCAACCTCTGATCTTATTTTAATAAGTGCAGCCGAATCAGTTGGTTTAAGATGCGGATAACCAAGTCTTGTAATAAAATATGTTTCCTTTTCATCAAGCTCAAACTCAAAGGTCAACGAAGTAATAAGTTTTAACGATTCTTCCTTCGAAATTTTTCTGTTCCTTTGTTTCTTTACAAGGTCATGTAAAATATCTTTGAATCTTTTTGAAGAAGAATAAAAAACTGTTTCTAAAAAGAATCTCGCTCTTACAGCGGGATAAGTTTCTTCAAGATCAAATAAGTGGTAAGTGTCGTAAAGTTCATAAATCATTTCTGCCTGTGCAGATAATGATGCATCTTTATTTAGTTCAAACCAGCGATGGAATCTTTTAACCGCAAAGTAAAGTTGTTTGGGTAAAAATCCATGTTCATTAATATTGTTTATCAGCGAATCAATTCGTGCTATAATATTTTCTTTTGCTCCCAGGTTTGATTCTTTAACTTCATTACGGAATTTATTTATCAGCTTAATTCCTTCATCCCGCCCAAGAGTTTCAATTATTCCTGAAAATACTGCATTCCAAACTGAAGCTTTTTTAATCAAAGGATATTTTTCTTCTGCAGGTTTTACAAATTTTTCATAAAAGTTCATTATAAGCGATAAAATTGATTCAGTTTTCCTTCTATGAGAGAATGAAGTAATGATGCATTTCGTTTGATAATCGTGTTGTGAAACAACAACTGTATCGGTATTGATTTCATCAAGCATCATTTTCATTTCAGAAAGTTTCCAAAATTTTATGTAAGCTGCGGAAGCATTCCAAACGAAGAACTTCCAGAGATTTTTTAATTTCTCATAAGTAACTGCATCGTTTCTTTTATATTCTCGGCGGATAAATCTTTCTACAGATTCATCACCCACAAACTCTTCAGTCCATAAATCAAAGTCTTCCCAAAGCCCGCCGAACTTTGCCGCAATTTTTTCTTCGATGTTATCAGCACCGGCAATAGCTTTCCATTTTATTTCCTCCAAAATATCTGCAGCATTGTCTGTGTGGTTTAAATGTATTGCAATATCAAATCCGCCAAGAAAACGGGTTTGAACTGTTAGACGGAAAACAGATCTTCTTTCGGTTTCAGAAAATTTGCTAATCCAAACTCCTGAAGGTAAAATATTATTCAAGGATATCAACACCCCGTTTGAAATCAGGAAAACTGCTTCTCTTATGATTTGCCTTTCAGAAAGAGCTTTTGTTAAAATATTTTTATCTCTTTCAGAAATTGTTTCATCAAATATCAATACATCAGCCCATCTGTATTCTTCGCCTGTTTCCGGATCGATAGAAACTTTTGGAACTTCGCCAAGCCAGTTTGTAAATAATCTTCTTATTTCTACTCGCGAGCTTTCTGCCAGCGATCTAATCTCTTTTGTTGAGCCGTAAAGTTCAAACTGTAAAATGAATCTTCTTATGCCTTCATAACTAGATGGATGATTAGCGCCGTAGCTGACTAATAAGTTAAATAAATTTGGAATGGATGTTTTATCAAGGAATGTTTTGGAGTTAAGATTTGAAATCTGATTATCTAAAACCGATTCAATCTCTTTAAGGTTTTCGTTACCACGACTGATATTGTTTATAGTATTTATTATCTGGTTATCTAAAAACTCGCTATCTGAATCGACATAAAATTGTAATAGTTTTTTGAAATTATCTTTTCTAAAAGTTTGTAAAGCAGCAAGGAATATTTTTCTTTTCGATCCTATCTTCTGAATAATATTTGGTCTGAAGACAATTTCACCAACAAGTTTATAATGTGTGGAGTTTATATCTTTTAGAATATCAGAAAAATATTCAATTGATTTTTCTACATCATTATCATCATTCGACTGAAGCATAGCTGTCGCAATGTGGAGTCCCGGTATAGACACTTCTTTTGCTACAAGCATTTCATCAAGATTTATTCGTTCAGCATCGTTAGTGTTTACTGCAGAAACTCGTTCAATAAACTCAAGTTCTTTTTGTGGTTCAAGCTTTCTGAACCATCGGAATATTCCTGATCCCGTAAATTCAACAACCCCTGTATTTCCAAGCCAATAAAACGGATTGGTAAAGATATCCTGAAGATCAATCTGCTTTGTTTTTATGGTATATGAATAATTACCGATCTGAAATATCTTTTTCTCATCATCAATTACTTTGATAATAAGTGATACATTAAGTTTTGGAATTGATAACACATTTGATTCAATTGAAATATCACGGCTGAGCGCTCCCTTTTCTCTTAAGAACCAATTCGAAACCTTGATTTCGTATTTACCAAAAGCAAGTGCCAAATGATCCTTTTCATACATTGATTGGATAACATCACCGAAATTCTTTTCTATTACTCTTCTTTTATATGTTGATTTAGGAGTTAGTTCATTATGTGCATCATCAAATGGTCTGCTTATAATTCTGAAATCAACTATTCGTTCAAATGGTGCAAGAAAATTATTTACCGATACTATTACATTTGAGAAATATTCCTGTCTTTGCTGTTCATCCATATTAATTAAAGGAGAGTTTGCTGACTTAAGATCAGGAAAGATTAATACAGTGTTAAAAGGACGATGATCACCGACAAGAAAAACCTGTTTTACAAATTCAAAATCCCTGAAAAGATTTTCGATCTTCTGTGGGGCAATAGTTTCGCCTTTGATGTTCTTGTAAATCTCTTTTTTTCTGTCAATTATTTCTATAAATCCATCGCTATCCATTCTCATTATATCGCCGGTTGCAAGCCATCCATCAGCATCAAATGTATCTTCCTTTTTCTGACCGAAATAATTCATCATAACATAAGAACCGCGGATAAGTATCTCTCCATCTTCACCGAGTTTTATTTCAATTCCGGGTAATGCTTTGCCAAGCGAATTTTCCCTGTATTGAAACGGCGGTGTCATTGTTATTCCGCCTGTTGCTTCAGTCATTCCGAAACCGCTCATCAATTCAACGCCATAACGCTGTAAGAATCTGAAAACATCAGGTGGTAAAAATCCTGCAGCAGAAAGTCCCCACTTTAAATCTCCTCCGGTAGTATCAACGACAACTGATTTAATTTTTTCATCATCATCTGTTTCAACATCAACACGGGCAGTAATAAACTCATATAGCTGAATCCATTTTTTCGGTATGGAAATAAAAATACTCGGCTTTACAAAACGCATATTATCAATCATCGTTTCAACCGATGGATTTTCCATAAAACAATATTCTGCTCCCCAGAAAATAGAACCGACCATTTCAAGCCATCTTCCGAATGTATGATACAACGGAAGAAACGCAAGATAACGATCTTTATCGCTTATGCCTGGAATTGCCATTGCACGACAAAACCTTTTATACACAATGTTAGTGTGCGAGAACATTATTCCTTTTGGTTCACCGGTTGTTCCAGATGTATACATTATTGTTGCAAGTGAATCTGGTTTTATGTTTGATTCATTTAATTTATTCTGATGAAATGAAAGCGCTTTAAACTCTTCAAAACTGATTACCCAATCTTCCGCTGCATTGCCTTTAATCAGAATAACTGTTTTAAGATAAGGCGTATCATTTTTTATCGATCTGATTTTAGCGAGCTGTTTTTCGTCATCTGCAAAAAGTATCGGTGCTTTTGTCTGATTAAGTATGAATTGAATATGTTCAGAAACTGAGTTTGCGGGAATCATAACATTTACAATTCCGCTTGTTAAACAAGCAAGATCAAGCATTGCCATATCGAAGCTGTTTTCAAGAAGAAAGGCTGTGAACTTGTTTTCATTTTCTATTTCAAAAAGAAGCTTTTGAATTGATAAGCTGTAATCGCTAACAATCTCAGATGTTTTTTGCCAGGTATAATCAATTGTATGTCTGTCTTTAATTATTCTGAACAGATTTTTCTTTTTATACTGATCAACTCTTTGATTGAACAACACATCAAAAGTGTAACTACTTTTGTCTATCAGCGATTTGATAAGTTTATCCCATCTTCTTTCATCGTATATCTTTTGCAGGAAAGATGAATAACGAAAAAGATTTAAATAACTGTGAATTATTGAATCTGTTTTATCATTGGAATTAACGAGACCAGATGCAAGATAATTACCAAAATCAAAGAACAGATCTTTATCCATACTGTTCATAATGTCATCTGAAAATCCCCCTGCAACTAAACCGTTTAATATACTCAACCATACTTCTGAAATAACAGGCTGATTAAGATTGTTATTCTTTGTTACGCTATTTAGTTCAATTAAAAGATCGTTGATAAGATCGTTAATTTCGTTCTGCTCAAGCGAGGCTTTTCCTCCGAGCAGTTTTTCGTTTAATTCTTTTATCGATGATAAAGACAGGTCCATAGTATTAAACTATTTTTAACAGAATAAAAATTTTCTTTTGGAATATAATAAAAAACACAGCAGAAAATTTAAACCTACGAAGAGTATGATTTTTAAAATAACAAACCCAATTCCTTAGAGGAATCGGGTTTGTAGTGTTATACAAATAGAGAATTAAAGTTATTATGTTTATTAAAGGCTAAAAGTTAATTAGAGAAAATTGATAAATACTTTATTGTTTCATATAATTAACTTAATTCTTAATAGTAATTATTTTATATTTTAATAAATAATAAAAAAATATATATAACAATGGCTAGAAGAAAAAAAGCAAGTAGTATTTATAAGAATTCTGACAATTATGATATATTTAAAGAACCTACTTCTAAATATAGAACTGAAATACTTAGACATAAAAATATATTATTATTTAACGGCGATACACTGAATGAAAAACTTTTTAAAAAGGAGTTTATTGATTTAATTGTTACATCGCCACCTTATAATGTTGGCATTAATTATAATTCGAACAACGATGAATTATCTTACGAAAATTATCTTGATTTTTCTGAAAAGTGGATTTCGAATTGTTACAATTGGAGTAAACCCCAATGTAGATTTATTTTAAATATACCCTTAGATAAAAATAAGGGAGGTCAAAAAAGTGTCGGTGCGGATTTAACTAACATTGCGCAGAAAGTTGGATGGAAATATCATTCAACAATTATTTGGAACGAAGGTAATATATCGAGAAGGACTGCTTGGGGATCTTGGCTTAGTGCAGCAGCACCATATGTAATTGCGCCAGTTGAATTAATTTTAGTCTTATATAAAAATGATTGGAAGAAGACAACTGGAACAAAAATTTCAGATATAACAAAAAATGAATTTATGGAATGGACAAATGGTGTTTGGACATTTAATGGAGAAAGCAAGAAAAAAATCGGACACCCGGCTCCATTCCCAAGAGAGTTGCCAAGAAGAGCAATAAAACTTTTTTCATTTGTAAAAGATGTAATATTCGACCCCTTTGCTGGTAGCGGAACTACTTTGATTGAAGCTCAAAACAATAATAGAATTGCAGTTGGAGTTGAGCTCGATAAAAATTATTGTAAGTTAGCTTCTAATAGAATCATTAAAGAAACAGGAGCTCTTGAATTTAATGAAGAATCTTATCAAGCAAGAAGATTTGCTGATTGAATTTTTTAAGAATAACCCAAATAGAGATATCAATCATCCAGAGGTTGTTGATTGGGTTACTACTCAATATAAAATAAGAGTTGGTAAAGTTTTTAGGGACCCAGACAGAGGGATACGAAAATTAGCACAAAGTGGTTTTCTAATTAAAGTTGCAAAGGGTGTTTACAAGTATGATCCTTCTTTAGTAAAGCAAAGAGAATTAGAAGATTTTACTACTGCACAAAAGAAAATTATTTTAAAGAGAGATAATTATAAATGTGTTATATGTGGCAGAGGAATAAAGGACGGAGTAGAATTGCATGTTGATCATATAAAACCAAAAGACCTTGGTGGAAAAGCAACTATTGAAAATGGACAAACTCTTTGTTCACAACATAATTTCTTGAAAAAGAATTTCAAACAAACTGAAACGGGGAAAAAAATGTTTATAAGACTATATGAACTTTCTAAAAAGGAAGGAAATAAAGAACTTTTAGATTTTTGCACCAAAATACTTGAAGTGTTTGAAGAAAATAATATTAATGGGCATATTATCTGGAAAAGATAATATATTTATTAGGTAAGATAACAAACCCAATTCCTTAGGGGAATCGGGTTTGTAGTGTAGTAATTCAATTAAGATTTTATTCCTGCAACTTCTTCAAGCATAGCGGTTGTAACGGATTTTGGTCTTTCAATCGGATAACCAAGTCCGCGGTCCCAGATAATATTTGCAACAACACCGAGCGCTCTTCCAACAGCAAACAGAACAGTATAGAAATCATATTCCTTTAATCCGTAATACCATTGAATAACACCTGATTGTGCATCAACATTTGGCCAGGGATTTTTTGCTTTGCCTTGCTCTAATAAAATCGGCGGAACAACTTTGAAGAGAAGGTCAACATATTTAAACAAAGGATCGTTTGGTAAATGTTTTAAACAGAACTCTCTTTGAGCCTGATAACGCGGATCTGTTTTTCTTAATACTGCATGTCCGAATCCTGGAATTACCTGTCCGCTCTGCAACGTATCCCAAACAAATTTTTTCATCTCTTCTTCAGTTGGAACCTTGCCGCCCATTTTTTCAAAAACACCGTGCAGCCAGTTTAACACTTCCTGATTAGCAAGTCCGTGTAATGGTCCTGCAAGTCCGTTTGTCATTGCAGAGATCGAATAATAAAGATCGGAAAGTGCGCTTGCAACAAGATGACCAGTATGTGCACTTACATTTCCGCTTTCGTGATCGCTATGCAGAATAAAATACATTCTTGCAACATCATCATAAGGTTTGTCAATTCCCATCATATGTGCAAAGTTACCACCAAGATCAAGTTTTGGATCAGAAGGAATGATATCACCATTTTTATATTTCAATCTGTAAATGAAAGCAGCTATAGTTGGAAGTTTAGCAAGAAGATTTAAACCGTCTTCGTAAGTTGGAGCCCAGTAATCATTCTTTTTAAGCTTACCTGAATTATATTCTTTTACAAATTCAGATTCGCGCTGCATAGAAAGAATCGCAGTTGAAAACATTACCATCGGATGTGAATCAGCAGGCATTGCTCGCAGAATATCAAATACATATTGCGGCACTGTTGAGCGCTTCTTAAATTCCTCTGCCATTTCCTTAACTTCTTCAGCAGTAGGAATATCACCCGTTAGTAAAAAGAAAAAGAATCCTTCCACATAAGGCATTTCATTACCCGGAACCTTTGGAAGTTTTTCCATTACTTCGGGAATTGTAAATCCACGAAAACGAATTCCTTCAAACGGATCGAGATAAGAAATATCTGTAACAAGACATTTAACAGATCTTGCACCGCCAATTGCTTGTTCAATTGTTATCTCTTGTAATTTGGTGTTTCCAAACTCTTTGAGAAGGCGGGTTGTGCGCGGTCGCCAGGCTTCAATTTTGTCCTGGACTTGTTTTTTCAGATGAGACATTTTCTCCTCCTGATTAAAAATTTTTTGAAAGAAAATATTTATTTCCTATTTAGCAAGGAAATTGAATTAATTTTGATTTTAATATACAAAGAAAAATCAATTGTTGTCTTAGTCAATTAAAAATTTTTAATTCTTTCCCAATTTCCGCGATTAAGAGTCTTATTTTTTTGTGTTTTTTAAGAATTGATGACCCGACCCAATCAATTGCCTCGTCATCACCGTGAGTTAAAATTACATTATCAGGTTTTAGTTTGTCAACAATCTTTAAAAGATCTTCTCTCCTTGCGTGTGCAGAGAATTTGAAATTTTTAATCTCACACTTTACTTCTATTGCTTCATCAAAATCACTTAACTGAATTTTATTACCACGTTTCGAGTTTGCAATCAGATAACCGGGACTTTCAGGTTCCATATATCCAACAGTAAAAATCGCTGAGTTATTTTGTCTTAAAAATCTTTTAGCAAAATTGTATGATGCAGTATTCTTTATCATCATTCCGCTTGATGCTAATACAATACAGGGATGAGAAAAAAATTCTTCCGAACTCGTGATTTCGTAATAATCTTTTTGTGGAATTGAACTCAACTCAAACTCTTTATCAATTCTGTCAACAACATATCTGTTATAATCATAAACTCTATTAATCTTTGTTCCGATACCGCCAGTATAAATATCAACTGTTGTCAATTTGCTTTTTTGCATTAACAACCAGATTGTTGCCAACATTTCCTGCATCTTTCCTAAAGAGAAAACAGGGATTAAAATCGAACCACCGTTGTTCAGAATCTTATTTGCTTCTTTTGCAAACCTTAAAGATTCTTCCTGCCAATTTAATAGCAAATCAGAATCAGTTGCGCCATAAGTTGTTTCAAGTATTAAAGTATCAATTTTATGTTTTGGCAGTTTTGCTTTTGATTGGATAGTTTGATCGGTAAGATTAATATCTCCTGAATAAAATATTTTATGGTTGTTATTCTCTAACAAAATTCCTGCTGAGCCTAAAACATGTCCGGCATCATAAAAAGTTACATCAACTTTTGAATCTTTTAATTGATGATATGAATTAAGCTCAAATTGTTTGTCATATTCCTTATACTCAATCATTTTAATGAGAAGGTCAATCTCATCGTGTGAGTAAAATTCAAACATCTCATCATCTAATTCTTTTTTCAGTATTGAAACAGAATTGTGAAGTGTTAATTCTGCAATAGCTCTTGTCTGCGGAGTTGTAATAATTTTTACATAAGGAATTTTTTTTATCAAAAAAGGAAGTGAACCGATATGATCCTGATGAGCGTGAGAGATTAAACAGGAGTCAATTTGTTTGTCGTTTAGTAAATTAAAATCCGGTAATGATTGCAGTCCTGTTTTTTGAGGATGAATTCCGCAATCAAGAATAATTCCGTTACCATTAAAATTTAAATAATAACTATTTGCACCGATTTCATTTCCGCCACCGATAGGAAGAAATGAAATCATTTGTTTTCTTCTCTCATTTCTTTTTCAATGTTATCAAGATCAACTTCGTTCAGAGTAACATTATCAGGAATTTTGAATTTATCTTTTGGAACAGCGCCCTCATTAATTCTGGTTGCAGTTACATTTATTTCCAGTCCTCTTGAATTTGTTTCAGATTTTAATGTAATCCATTTCCAGACCCATAATTTGGTTCCTGTGTTTCGCATATCATAGATGTCACAATCTTTTCCGAGAAACTCTTCTTTCCCGATTTTATTTGCACCCATACTTAAAAGCATTTGTTCGCCAAATTCATTAAATCCTTTTTGACCTTTAAGTTCATCCATTGATCTTAATATAGGATTTCTTGTTTTGGTTCCACTGTTCTGATCGATGTTTATCATATATTGATAATCGCCATCGATAATATTAACGATGTTAATTGGTTTACTAAACCCACCGACTGATAAAACTGATCTGGTATATTCTGCCTGCCTCATACCCCAATTATCAAAGTAAAGAGTTTTAGTTCCTTCCTGTGAACCGGTAATTATATATTCAACAACTGCTGATTTAATTCCATATCTTTTTTGAAGATCGGAAGAACCATCTTTTTTAGAAATATCCGAATTGTCTTTATTGCTATCTCCGCAACTCAAGACTAAAAAAGAAAGTGTAATTGTAAACGCAAATAATAGTGTTTTTTTCATCGCTGCAATCTTTATAATTATTTTCGGATTGAAAATAGTAAAACCAAAATCTTACTTCAATTAAAAACAAGATAGATTAAAAATTTCTTTTGACAGAAATGTCGGGAAAATGTGGGTTATAAGTATTGTTGTAGAGATTTTTTCAGGATAGATAATTCATTGCTTACAATATGCCAGATAATTGTTCGATCACGTTTAGACATAAAGTAAATCCTGCTTGATTATTTCAAACATTTTTGGTTTAATGGCTTTTGGTGTAACAAGATCAACTTTTAAACCAAGAATACTTTCAAGCTCATCTGCAAGCAAAACAAACTCTAAACCAATTGGCTTTTCAAATTCAACAAGGATGTCTATATCGCTGGCGGCAGTTGCTTCGTTTCTAGTAATTGATCCAAATAAAGCTATGCTTTTAAGATTGTATTTCTTTACAAGATATACCTTATTCTTTTGGATCAGTGATTTAATTTCTTCAATGTTTTTCATTTATTTTCTCTATTTATGAATGAAAAATACTAAAATTCCTTAATAGAAATGTTTATTAATCCTTTATAGCCCAAATTACATCTGCCAGAGTTGGTTTTTCTTTTTCCAAATTAAATTTCAAAAGAAAGTTCGGATTGAATCCCAACATATATTTTTCAATTCGTTCTTTTAACCAATTTATTTCAGATTTCAATTTCCAGTGTTCTCCGTTGCGAGCATAAAGAACGATGAACAATCTGTTTTTAAGATGTTTTCGCTGCTGTTGAGATTGATGTTTGTAAAGCCATTTAATTAATTCATCAGTTTTCTTAATTGCATCATCAATTTTGTAAGGAAAATTTTTTGGAAAGATCGATGTTTTATGATCGAACGCTTCGCCCTGAATTGTAAAATCAACTAATCTGTCCTTGCTATCCAATGCAGGTTTTACATTTGGCAGAGAGCAAAAAATATTTTCAACAGCTTGTGCTGACCAGAAGTTATACCATCTGTTTATTGAATAGTTAAAATAGAGATCGTAATCCTTTTCTGTTTTAAATCTTGATTCAATCTCTTTCCGAATTTCTTCAAAGGAAAATGTGTGATAAATAAAATTTGTATGCTTATCGAAGTTGTCGTTTTGTTTCTGTCCCCATTTATATGGATAGTTTAATCTTTTTTTTAATTCTGTTTCTATTTCGATTAAACTGTGTTTCATTTCTTTTGAAAAATAAAAATGTATTCGTGTTTGAAAACATAAAATCCACCTGCCAACGCACGATAACGCCAAAGTTCTTTTTGATTTCGTTTTGCAGTCGTTTCATCAAAGTTTTTTACGATTGTGGATTTTAAGATCATTCCGCGGTTGATAAATTCCTGCATTACATAAAACCCAAGAGGAATCCATTCGCCATCCGAATATTTGTCACCGATTACAACTGCGGCAAATCTTTTTTTATCGAGATAAGGAAGACAATTATCTAAAACTTTTCCAAACTTTGTTAAAAAATCATTCAGAGATTTTGCATTAGAAAGATCGGATTTGTTGTTACTGAATTTTATTATGTCCCAATATGGCGGATGATAAATCTGAAATTGAAATGATTTTATTGCAGATTCATCCAAGAACCTTTTTAAATTAATTTCTGAACTATCTTCATTTAGAAACTTAAGCTTAACGGAATAAGGATTCTTTTCCTTCGAGATAGTTTTTTTAGTTTGATTTAAAACTTTTTTAGATAACTCTATACCGATAGCATTTCTACCTAATCTTTGAGCTTCGATTAAAGTTGTTCCGCTTCCAAGAAACGGATCTAAAACCCACTCCCCCTTTTTTGTGTATCTGCGTAAGAGCTGATTTGGAATTTGCGGAATAAAATTTCCCCAATATCCTGCATGATGAACTCCGCTGCTGTCTCGTTTACTTAAAATCCATAAACTATCTGTAATGATGTCATCATATTCTTTCCAGCGATTAAGATTCAGATCGTTAATTTTATTGTGCTTTGTTTCAGTTAAACTTTTCATCAACCTTTTGATGTAATATTTAGTTCGTTCAAGAGTATGAGTTTCAAGTATCTGATTTATTTCTCCGATAAGAAAATCTTTTTTTATGGAAATATCATTGATCAAAACATCTTTTTTCTTACTTCTTCTGATTTCGAATAATAGATCAGAAAAATCATTTTTAATTTCAGTTAACTCGGTTTTCTTAAGTGAGTCGGAAATAATATTTATTAAATTATTTTTCATTACGATTAAATAACTTCTTCATTAATTCTTTTAATTATCATATCGGAAATTGTTTTTCCAATACTTAGCGAAGCTGTTGCTGCAGGTGAAGGTGCATTTAAAATATGTATCATCCTTTTTGCTTCAACAATCTTAAAATCATCTACAAGTTTTCCATTTGAATCCAATGCCTGTGCTCTTACTCCAGAACCACCTGATTCAATATCATCATATTGTATTTCCGGAATTAATTTCTGCAAAGATTTCACAAATAAATTTTTACTAAATGATCTTCTGAACTCAAGCAAACCCATTTTATAATACTTTGATGCCATTTTCCAAAAGCCAGAATAAAATTTCATCTCCAAAACATCACGAAAAGAAAAATCAGTTTTTTTATATCCTTCCCGCTTTAATGCAAGCACAGCATTCGGTCCGGCTTCAACTCCGTCGTTTATCATTCTTGTAAAGTGCACACCCAGAAAAGGAAAACTTAAATCAGGAACAGGATATATTAAGTTCTTTACAAGATACCGTTTTTCTTTCTTAATTTTATAATACTCACCACGAAAAGGAATGATCATAACCTCGGGATTAACGCCGCAAAGTTTTGCAATTCTATCAGAATAAAGTCCACCGCAATTAACCAAAAACTTTGTTTTGTATTTCTGAGCCTTTGTTGTTAGAATTAATTCACTAGCTTTAATATCAACAGAAATTACTTTGGAATTCTTTTTAATTATGCAGCCGGATTTTTCGATTAGTTCTGCATATTTGTTTGTAACCGCAGTGTAATCAACAATTCCTGTTTGTGGAACAAACAAACCTTCAACTCCATTTGTGTATGGTTCATATTCTTTTATTTGCCCGGATGATAATCTTTTAATTCCCGCTAACCCATTTGCAATTCCTCTCTCTTCCAAAAGATTTAAAGCAGGAATTTCATCTTGTGATGTTGCAATAACAACTTTACCGCACCTTTCAAATGGTAAATTATGTTCTTCACAAAAAGAATACATCATTTCTCTTCCGTGAGCACAATTCCTTGCTTTTAATGATCCCGGTTTATAATAAAGTCCGGAGTGAATTACTCCGCTGTTGTTTCCTGTCTGATGAGCTGCAAGAGATGATTCAGCTTCCAGTAAAAGTAATTTATATGATTTTTGTTTTAATAAGGTAAGGGCGGTTGCGGTTCCAATAATTCCGCCGCCAATAATTGTAATATCGTAAGTATCGTTCAAGGGAATTTATTTAGATAAATATTTTTTATAAGCAATGTTTCTTTTGCAAACCAAATTTACTTAATTCAATAAAGTTCTGAAACTTTCATATACTTTTCTGGAAATAATTTCTAATTCACTCATATAATTTCGCTTTTTATTTTTATTACACTTTCTCTATTATGCATACGAAATTAAAAACAATAAGGATATAAAATGCCAATTGAAGCAAACAAAGTTGTTACTTTGAATTTTACATTAACTGATGATGCAGGAAATGTGTTAGATTCTACAGATCAAGGCGGTTCGTTTTCATATATAAGTGGAAGAGGAATGGTTTTGCCAAAGCTTGAAGAAGCTGTTAGCGTTATGATGATTGGAACAAAAAAGCAATTAAAGCTAGAAGCTGCAGATGCTTACGGAAATTATAACGATCAAATTGTGCAGGTTGTTGGAAAAGAAAATTTTCCCGAAGATTTTGTGCTAGAAGTTGGAATGGAATATATGGCAAGTAATCCGGAAGGTGTTCAGATGCCTTTTACTATAACAGAAGTAAATGGTGATGAAATCACGATTGATTTTAATCATCCTTTTGCAGGAATGAATTTAAATTTTGATTTAGAGCTTCTTGATGTAAGAGATGCAACCGCTGAAGAATTGGCTCACGGTCATGTTCACGGACCCGGCGGACATCATCATCATTAATTGATTGTTTATAATCAATTGAATCTTAAAACAGTCATTTCAAGTTTATTAGTATTTAATAAAATATGATTCAAAAGTAGATTTGGAATGACTGTTATTGGGCAACAATTTTTCTTTAAAAGATTTCATTTGTAAATGGCTGTCACATCTGTTTTAAGTTATAATAATTTTCAGGAATTGCTAAAATCTAAATCTGCAATTTGCTTTTATCTTAGCACACCTGATTGTAATGTTTGCAAAGTGTTAAAACCAAAAGTTATAGAGATGATCGAAAGAGATTTTCCTAGACTTGATTTTTATTACATAGATCTGAACGAAGCTAAAGAAATATCGGGTCAGCTTTCTGTCTTTACTGTTCCAACTATTCTTATTTATTTCGAAGGAAAAGAAACAATCAGAGTTTCAAGAAATATTCATATTGATGAATTACGAAATCAGATCAGTAGATATTATAATTTGATTTTTGAATAATTAACTATTCTAAAAAAATTTAAAAGTTAAACGCCTTGCTTTTTATTCTTTAATTAATTTTATACTTCCTTCTTCCGGCACTTTTATCTTGTATAACTTCTTATCTTTATTTTTTAATGAAGTATCACGCAGCCAGGGATTATAAAGTTTTAATGTTTTATAATTTATGCCAAGCGATATAGCATAATCCGCAAAATCAGTAACAGATGAACTAAGTTCAACTTCTTTAAATTTTAGCGGCTGGTATAAATCTTCCGGTCTTAAATCATAGCCATAGGCAGCCGGATTTTCCATAATCAATTTCATTGCAATAATTCTTGCAACATATCTTGAGGTTTCCGAATTAAGAACAAGATTCCAGTAGTTAGTCGCTTTCTGAATGCCGCTCCACTTTTCAATTCCGCTTGAGCCCGCATTATAAGAGGAAGAAGCCATCGTCCAGCTGCCAAACATATTATAAGCAGTATTAAGAAATTTACACGCAGCTACAGTTGATTTCTCTACATTATATCTTTCGTCAACTTCATCAGTTACTTCTAGTCCATATTGTTTAGCCGCAGATTTTATGAACTGCCAGTAACCTGTTGCTCCTGCAGGTGAAACAACATTATCTAAATTACTTTCAACAACTGCAAGATATTTAAAGTCATCCGGAATATTATTTTGTTTTAGAATAGGTTCTATAACAGGAAACCATCTCGCAGCCCTTTTGATTGCGAGTATTGTTGCGCTATGCCAGTAAGTATTTACAAGGATTTCGCGCTCAACTCTTTCATAAACTTCGAAATTATCCAAAGGCACATCTTCGCCAAATATTGTAATATGATCCGGAATTTTTGGTGAAATTATTCTGTAATCCTGCGGAAAATATTCATTATTGGAGTCATTATTTGCAGCGATAGATTTATCCGTTAGAAAAAGTTTAGCAGATAAGAACATCAGTAACAATGCTGCAACGATTACTATAAAATAATAAAATGTCTTCTGATTTTTCATTTTGTTTTCATTTAATTGTTTTAACAAATTCATTCTTAATCCTTTTAAATTCCTATTGCATTATATAAAAATGATTTTGAATTAAGAAGACAAAAGCAAAACAGCTTGTTACTGTTTTTAATAAAAAGTTTACGTGTGTTGGTGTTTTGGTGGCCAGATATATTTCTCTATAAAACTGCAAAATCACTAAATTGCACAAAACAAAATATTTATATATATGAATGAAGTAAAAGCAAACAAAGATTATAATCCGGAGATGCATTCTGCCGAACATATTCTGAATCAGACAATGGTAAGAATGTTTAACAAAGGCAGATCATTTTCAAATCATATTGAAAAGAAGAAATCAAAGTGTGATTATCATTTTGATCGCAATCTGACTGAAGAAGAAATCGAAACGATAAATAAAAAGGTTAATGATATTATTCAGAAGGATCTTAAGGTAACTGAAGAGTTTTTACAAAGAGATGAGGCTATAAAAAGCTTTAAGCTTTCTCAATTACCTGATGATGCAGGAGATACTATTCGGATAATTAAAATCGGAGATTATGATGCTTGTCCTTGCAGCGGAGTTCATGTCAGCTCTACAAAGCAAATAGGAAAGTTTAAAATTATTTCAACAAGTTTTGAAGACGGAGTTTTAAGAGTAAGATTTAAACTGCCGAAAGATTAATAATTTAAACTGAGGATTATTTAGAGTCATCTTTCGTCAGGCTCAGGATAACAATCATTAAGACTAGGTTTGAAACCCAATGTCACGTTGAATATTATGACAATGTCAAGCTGTATTTAATCTATTTGGATTTATAGATTTATAATTTTCAGTATAAGCACAGCCAGAGTTAATAACAGCACAAATTATTTTTAACAGTTTGTTTTCAATATTGTTTAGTATTAGTCTTTTGTTTTTTCCTTCCTCTACTTTGCGAAGGAAGTATTTCTTAAAGTTCTTATTATGTGTTCTTACAGATAATGCAGCAAGATAAAGAAGTTTTCTAAGCTTTGAAGGGCCACACATTCTTGATCTTGGTGGTTTATGCAGCGATGTTCCG